>Ga0210400_10000071_pt1 | contig 142178 bp, 145 predicted proteins | sample IncBWH26MmetaG_FD_155456 | JGI IMG/M metagenome (GOLD analysis project Ga0210400, IMG submission 155456) | Forest soil microbial communities from Barre Woods Harvard Forest LTER site, Petersham, Massachusetts, United States - Inc-BW-H-26-M | ecosystem: Environmental > Terrestrial > Soil >... | reverse complement strand
CTCGACCAGGCGGCCCAGCTTCTGCCTGGTCTTGCGACCGTTGCTGCGACTGGTCCCATTGGTCGCCGGCAGAGGGACGGTGGCCTGCCGCTCCTGGGCCTCGAGGATCCGGTCCTCCCAGAGGTGGCTGTGGAGCCAGCGGTTGAACCCGTCGTGGAGGTTCCTGCGGCTGGGGTCGTAGGAGGACGCCTCCAGGTGATACAGCGCCGTGCCGGCGAAATACCAGTTCTCCCTACCCGCCTCGACCAGTCGAAGGCAGAGGTCTGAGTCCTCGAAGTCGCCCTGGATGTAGTCGCCCGCCAGGCCGCCGACGGAGCGATAGAGGTCGGTGGCGATCATCATGCACGCGCCCGTCACCGCCGGGACCGGCCGGGACTCGGCGGCCGCCGGCAGGTCGCGATGCATGCCCTTGTAGAAGTGCTCGTTGTTCCAGAGATGGGTCCCATCGCGGCGCTCGAAGTAGAGCCCCGCGTGCTGAAGGGTGTCGTCCTCGTACAGCAGCTTTGGGCCGACCGCGCCGGCTGCCGGCAGTGAGTCGTGGAACCTGAGCATCTCGCCGAGCCAGCCCGGCCGCTCGGGGAAGACATCGGAGTTGAGCAGTAGCAGTACGCGTCCCCGGGCCAGCGAGGCGCCCAGGTTGTTGGCGTTGGCGAAGCCGCCGTTGGCGGTCAGAGTCGCGACCCGGAAGGCCAGCGGGTACAGCCGGTGCAGCCTGACGGCCTGGTCGCGGAGCTGGTCCTCCAGCTCGGGGGAGTCGAGCACGAAGATCAGGTCCGCCGCCTGCAGGTCGGGATCGTCGGCGAAGTGGGCCAGCTGGTGCTCCACGAGGTCGATTCGGCGGTACAGCGGCACAATGATCGACACCTGAGGAGCCGGCGGCGGCGCACCCAGCTGGAGAACCGAGTCGATCCGGGACTCGCGCTGCACTCGCTGCATCAGGCGGCGCAGGGCCGGCCTGAGCTGGCTCCGGCGCAGCTCGGTGTCCGGCAGTCGCTCGTGGCCGAGGTCCTCGAGGATCTCGCGCACGCCGTCCGCCGGACGACGCGTCACCTTGGGACCGGCCACCTCGAGCGCGATCCCCGAGGTGGTCTCCAGCTCCAGCACCCAGCCGTCGCGCCTCAGGCTCGGCGGGCACTCGACGAACGCCGCGAACCCCTGCCATGTCACCGCGGTACCGGGGTCCGGCGATGATGGCGCCAGCTCATACCAGAAGGCGGCATTCCCGATCTCCACCCGGGCGCCCTCCGGGGATATCGCCGTGAATCGGACCAGCTCTGAATCGTTGGTGCCGACCCGCCCCCGGAAGTAGAAAGCGCCATCGTCGATGGCGGTGATGGTGTCGATGATCGCCATCGGACCGCCGCGTGTGAGCGTCACGGGAAGGCGCTCTCGAAGCGCCTGTCTCACCAGGTGGAGGCGATTGCTCAGGCCGGCTGCGTCGCGAAGCTCTTTGGTCTGGGGGCCGCCCCGTCCAGCAGGGATGGGCGCCGGCGGCAGGGGCACGGCTGCGACAAGGAAATCGACCACTGCTGCCCGTGCCGCCGCCTCCATCCAGGCAAGACCTTCGCGCACCAGCGTCTGGAGGTCGCCCACCTGGACGGCGGATTCGGACTCCGACAGTTCGAGCGTGGCCGCGCCCACCTTCAACGCCGGCGCGTGAACGCTCTCGCCCTTCTTGATCGGCCAGACGGCCAGGACCCGGGCCGGCCCCTCGGTCCGGCTGTCGCCCGGCACAGGCGGCAGTTCGATCAGCTGCCGCTGGCCCGCCCGCCCGCTGGCTACGCCGGTGCCGGCGAGAGCCTCGGCCGGCACCCGTCCGAGGACCAGGAGCAGCTCTTCCGTCAGCCGGGCGCTGTGATCGACCGCGATCGGCGTGGTCGGGCTCATCGAACGTTTGGCGGGAGCCTTCTCGCCATACACCCGCGCGCTCAAACCGGCACCCTGGCCAAAAGGCCCTGGTACAGGCCCTTCAGGTGTCGCACCTGGTCCTTCATCGGGTACATCGGCGGTACACCCTTGCGGAGCCGCTCCCATAGCTCGGGGTCCGACGCCGCCCGGCGGAGAACGTCCGCCAGGCTTCGCGGATCGCCGGCCTTGAAGTGCAGACCGTTTACCCCGTCCGTGACCTTCTCGGCCATCCCTCCGATGTCGCTGCAGATCACCGGGCGCCCGTGCATGAATGCCTCCTGGATCACCAGCGGGGAGTTCTCCCACCAGATCGATGGCACCACCACCCAGTCGACCTGCTCCATCAGGTGAGCCAGCTGGTCGTGCTCGTACTTCCCGACCAGGGTCACGTTTGACGAGTCATCTAGGAGTCCGCGCAGCTGCTCCTGGAACTCGCCGCGCTGGATATCGAGGTTGGCCCCGTGAAGCCACAGGTGGGGCTTGGGCTTGGCGGCGCGCGCCGACCCTTCTGCCTTCTCGGCGGCCAGCAGACCCATAGCCTTGACGGCGACATCCACGCCCTTATAGGGACTGAGCTGCCCGAAGAAGGCGAAACGATCGCGGAACCGACGGGGGGTGGTGGCCGCCTGCCGCGGGATTGCCAGCCGTCCGTACTCCTCGAACTGCACCTTGTCTTCGGGGAGCCCCCAGTCGATGTAGCGGTCGCGCAGGAATTTGCTCGGAGCCAGGAACACGTCCACCATCGCCAGCTGCGCCTGGATGAACTTGCGTCGCAGGAAGAATGTCTGCGGTGCGATCCAGGGAAAGCACTCGTGACAGCGCTGCGGCGAGCTCTCCATGCAGGGTTTGTCGTCCACGGTGCGGAGCATCTGGCCGTCGCGGTGGCAGATCGGCAGGAACTCGTGGAGCGTATAGACGATGCCGGCATCCGGCAACGCGTTGCGGACCGCCCGGACCAGGTCGTAGCCGAGGAACTGGGTGTGCTGGAAGTGCACGATGTCCGGACGGAGCGCCTGCACGAACCCTTGAACGTGCTTGGTCAGGAAGTCCTTGTCGCCGATCGTCCCGTAGACCCAGTCGAAGTGGTAGCCGGTCGTGTGCAGGAAGTACTGGCCGGGGTCGCTGCCGATCAACGTGAACTGGGTCCCCGACCGGGCATCCCCGGCTGATTCTCCAACCCTGGCGACCAGCACCGGGTCGACCTCGGGATCCTCTCGCATCGCCAGGTAGAGCTCGTGGGCATAGGCCTCCGCACCTCCCGGCCGAACGCTGGGGTGGCCGTGGGCGAAGTAGAGAACTCGCAGTGGCCTCACGTCGTCGCCTCCGCGGGCTCGCGGTCGGCAGGCTTGAGCGAAAGCACGGTCGCCACGTTTTTTTGGTCGGCGACCACCGGCCACGCCAACCGCGCTCGCTCGACCAAGCCGCGACCGGCGCTGGCCCCCAGCGTTGTTGTGGCCGGGATGACGAGGTAGTCGGCGCCGCGGTCGCCAAATCCGGCCAGCGGGTCGCCGAAGCTCGGGCCCTGTGGGAGCCCCGTGATCAGCGGTCCGTCGAGCAGGTCGAAGGTACCGGCACCGGCCAGCGCAGGGTAGGAGCTGCCCAGCGCGATGACGGTGCTGTTCTCGGGCAGGAGTGCGGACACCAGCTCCAGCAGCTGCTTCTCCAGCGCGCCGCTGGACGGAACCGACTCGGGGTCCGGCCGGCCCAGTCCGTAGATGACGCACGTATCGTCCCGGCGGACGATGTGCCCCTCGGCCTGGAGGTGGCGGCGAAGGTCGGAGTAGTGGTCCAGCCACCAGGTGGAGGTCGCTGGGATGACCAGGTATTCCGCGCCCCGCTGCCTCAGCGATTCGAGGTGAGCTACCGCCTCGGCGCCGCTCGCCGGGTGATGGCCGAGGTATAGGCCTGCCGTGGTTTGCGGGTAGTGCAGCCCCTGGCGACCGTCGAACAGCACCAGGTCGGGATCACCCTTGCTGACCACCGCGACGCTCGAGCCGGCGGGCACGAACTCCCACACCAGCTCCTGGACCCTTCGCACCATGGCCGGATAGTCCATGCTCGTCATCCGCCTCCCGGCCTCAGCCTGCCGCGGTGTCGACGGGCTCGGACGCGACCAGCACCGGTGCCGAGCCGCGCCTGGATCCGGCGTCGAGCTTGGGTCCGGTATCCAGCGCCGTGTTGCCGGCGGAGATCCCGTTGGTCCCGCGGGCGCCGGAGTCGTGGCGTGATTCCGGCGAGACCAGTGCCGCTGCCCCGGCCTGACGGTTCCTGGCCAGATCAGCCTCCAGGCCGGCCACGGTGGCCGCCAGTTTTCGCAGTTCGACCTGCGTATCACGCAGCTCCAGGTCCATGGCAGCGAGGGTCTCGTCGAAGTCCACTGCCTGGTCGGCGTTCTGCTGCGATTTCGAGCCCCCCAGACGGAATCGCCGTCGGGAGGTGGACGGCACTTCCGCCTGCAGGCCGCGGTAGATGTCGAGGATCTCGGCTGGCAGGGTGGCCTGGTTGAGGTCCGCAGCCGAAGCCCTATGGTGGCGCAGAGGCCGCCGCACGACCGACTGCACCACCTCCGGATCCAGCTTCGCAAGCGGGGCCGGCACCTTGGCCAAGAGCGCGGCGGCCACCTCGATCGGGTCGGCGCACAGCGCGTCGTAGTCGACCACCACCCGTTCGGCGGCCGAAGTGGCGGCCAGGATGGCGCCGTAGTGGACGAACCAGAGATGAAGCGCGCGGTCCTCCGAAATATCGTCGCGCCGGGCCAGCGAGCGCGCCACCTCCAGCGGGTTGCGCAGACAGACCACGAAGCGGAGGTCGTTCTGAAGCGCCCGCCAGAAGGGGATCGTGAGACAGGCCCTCGGGTCCTTGAAGCCCCAGGGACGCTGGCTCAGTTCCGCCATGATCTCAGCAGCCCGATGACGCAGCGGCGCCAGCCGGTCCTGCGCCTCGAAACCCGCGGGCAGGACTGGAGGCGCGTCCCAGGTGCCGCCGAAGGCGGCCAGGATGGCGTCGTTGACCTCGACCAGTCCGAGGTGCTCGTAGTAGCCGTCGGGGTTGTAGGCGTCGTTCTGCATCAGCGCCTCGTCGGCGCCCAGCCAGAGCCCGTGACGGCTGAGCAGACCAGCCACCACCGAGGTCCCCGACCGATGCATCCCGGTGATGCAGATGCCGGTCAACTGAGGCGTGGACGTTGAGCCTGGTCCTCGTCGCGCAAGCCAGGCCCACGGGTGTCGCCGGCGCTTTCCGGCGGCTCGTTGATGAACCGGTAGCCAACTCCCCGAACGGTTATCAGGTGCTGAGGTTTGTGCGGGTCCGGCTCGATTTTCTGCCGCAGACGCTTGACGTGGACGTCGAGGGTCTTGGTGTCGCCTACATAGTGGGGGCCCCAGACCTCGTCTATCAGCGAGGCCCTGGTACGCAGTCTGCCGTTTGCTCGCAGCAAAACCTCGAGGAGGTTGAACTCCTTGAGGGGAAGGTCCACCGGGCGGCTTCGTACCCACACCAGGTGCCGGTCGCTGTCCAGGTGCACGGGTGCCGATGCGGCGCTCTGCGCCTCGGCCCATTCCAGCATTGCCGCCCGACGGAGCTGCGCCCGGATCCGAGCCACCAGCTCGCGCATCGAGAAGGGCCTGGTCATATAGTCGTCGGCTCCGATCTCGAGCCCCGCCACGATGTCGGCTTCCGAGTCCTTCGCGGTCAGGATCAGGATCGGCACTGTCGACTCCATCCTCATGGCCCGGCAGACATCAAGCCCGGAGACCTTGGGAAGCATCAGGTCGAGGATTACGAGGCCCGGGCGAACGGCTCTGAACCGCTCGATGGCGGTCTCACCGTCGGCCGCCAGGACCACCTGGAGGCCCTCGCCGTGGAGTGATTCCTGGATGCTCTCGGCCAGCGCCGGCTCGTCTTGGATGAGAAGGATCAAGGGGTCCGCGGTCTCGGGGCGGCCCGCTGCGACCGCGTCCAAAGCAAGCATCAACTACCTCCGTCCCAGAGTTTCAGCGTGAGAAACAACCATCCCCTGGGGCCTCTCCCGCCCCGCCGAAGATGCTAATTACCGGCAGGTTACGCGGGGGGTGCGACGCGATTAAAGGATCAGGGAAATGCCTTAACCGCACCATGTCGACCTGTTCACCCATTGTTCATGTCCAGCGTCACATACTCGAGAGTGACGTCAGCCGACCGCCCAGGGATGGAGATTCACCCATGATTGGTGACGCTGGGCGCGTCGCGGGAGCCGACGCCCGCCCGCGCCCGATCAAGACCAGCCGAGCGAAATCCGACCGCGTCTATCGCGCGGTAGCGACCGCCGCCGGGGTGCTCACGCTGGTGCTGCTTTTCCTGATCGGGCTGTTCCTGGTGCTGCAGAGCGCGCCCGCCTTTAAGCAGATGGGATTCCAGTTCTTCACCACCAGGGCCTGGGGGCCCGACACCCCTCGGCACCAGTTCGGGATCGCCGCGATCATGCCCTGGACGATGATCATCGCGGTGATCGCCCTGGTCATCGCGGTGCCGGTGTCGATCGCGACGTCGCTGTTCATCAACGAGTACGCGCCCCGCCGAATCCGTCGACTGCTGACCGGCCTGGTGGACCTGCTCGCCTCCATCCCCAGCGTTATCTACGGGATCTGGGGACTGATCTTCCTGGCTCCGCTGCTGGTCCAGGTGTCGGCATGGCTCAGCCACAACCTGGGCTTCGTGCCGATCTTCCAGACCGACGGCTTCAGCTTCGGCGGCTCAGCCTTCATCGCCGGGGTGGTGGTGTCGTTGATGGTGCAGCCGATCTGCGCCTCGGTCGTCCGCGAGGTCTTCTCGCAGGCTCCGCCAGGTGAGCGAGAGGCCGCCCTGGCGCTGGGAGCCACGCGCTGGGGAATGATCCGCACCGTGGTGCTGCCGTTTGGAATGGGCGGCATCGTCGGCGGCTCGATGCTGGGCCTGGGCCGAGCGATGGGGGAGACGATCGCGGTGGCGCTGGTCATCTCACCGATATTCGTGGTCTCCCCGAAGATTCTCGAGACAGGAACGAACTCGGTCGCGTCGCTGATCGCGCTGCGTTTCGGTGAGGCCAGCCGAAGCTACGGCATCCCGGCGCTGATGGCCGCCGGCCTGAGCCTCTTCGTGGTGACCCTGGTGGTCAACTTCCTGGCCTCGCTGATCGTGGCCCGCTCGCGCTCCGGCCAGGGTGTCGAGATCTGATGTGCGCCGAAATCCTGGCCCGCCGACCGATCGAGACGTCAGAAGCCGCTGACGTCACGCCGCGTCCGCGGAAACGGATCCGCCCCGCGGCGTTCAACTCCGATGACGCCCTGGTTTTGGGCGGCGCCGCGATCTCGTCGGGATTCCTCACCTGGCTGGTCTATTCGCGGCTGACACCTGAGCCCAGCACGCTGGGCTTTGGGATTTGGTGGCTCGTGGCCTTCGCCGCCATGTATTGGGTCGCCAACCGTCGCATCCACGGCGCGTTGATGGCGCGGGACCGGCTGATGACGGTGGTGATGTCTACCGGGGCGCTTGTGATGCTCGGTCCCCTGGTAGCGATCATCTCGTTCGTCGTCGTCAAGGGAGCCCCCGCGATCACGCCCCATTTCTTTTTCCAGACGGCGGAGTTCTGCGGCACCCTGGACGCTCCAACCTGCGGTGGAGTGGGGCACGCGATCGTGGGGACACTGGAGCAGGTGGGTCTGGCGGTGGTCATAGCGGTGCCCCTGGCGGTCCTCTGCGCGATCTTCCTCAACGAGATCGGCGGGCCGCTCAAGCGCCCTGTTCGCCTGATCGTCGATGCCATGAGTGGCGTGCCCTCGATCGTCGCCGGGCTGTTCGTCTTCGCGCTGTGGGTCACCGGGCTGAGCCGCGGTTTCTCCGGGATCGCCGCGACATTCGCGCTGGCGATCCTGATGCTGCCCACCATCGCCCGGACCTCGGAGGTAGTGCTCCGGCTGGTCCCTGACGGTCTGCGGGAGGGCTCACTCGCGCTCGGTGGCACCGAGTGGCGCACGGTCACAAGGGTGGTCTTGCCAACCGCTCGAAGCGGGCTGATCACGGCCGTCATCCTGGGTGTGGCCCGCGCCGTTGGCGAGACCGCTCCCCTGATCGTCACTTCGTTCGGGTCTTCGCTGTTCAACGCCGACCCGTTCCGCGGCGACCAGGAGGCACTGCCCCACTACGTCTACGAGTACATCCGCTTCAACCCCGGGACAGGCCCTTACCAGCGGGCCTGGTCCGCGGCGCTGGTGCTCACCGTGCTGGTACTGGCGCTCTTCAGCGTCGCCCGCCTCGTCGGGGTTCTGACGTCGGTGGAGAGGCGCCAGGCAAAGGCGATGAAACGAATGCAAAAGACAAAGCGGACCGCCCCGGCCTCAGGGTCGAAGGCATGAGCGCCGTCGTCACCGATATGCCGGCAGCTACTGCGGAGGTCCATCGCATCGGCAGCGCCGCGGCTCTCGACGCCGTGGGGGTGAACGCCTGGTTTGGCGCCAACCACGTGCTCGCCGACGTAAACCTGGAGATGCGAGCCCGCCAGGTCACGGCTCTTATCGGTCCCTCTGGCTGCGGGAAGTCGACCTTCCTGCGGATCCTGAACCGGATGCACGAGCTGATCCCGGGTGCCTCGCTCGCCGGCGAGGTGCGACTGGACGGCACCGACATCTACCATGCGGGGCAGCGAGCCACCCACACCAGGCGCCGGATCGGCATGGTCTTTCAGAAGCCCAACCCGTTCCCTGCCATGAGCATTCGAGACAACGTCCTCTCAGGGCTGCACCTGTCGGGGATGAAGATCCAGAAGGCCGACCAGATCGTCGAGGAGAGCCTCAACCGAGCCGGGCTCTGGAAGGAGGTGCGCAATCGCCTGGGTGCTCCCGGGGGGAGCCTCTCGGGCGGGCAGCAGCAGCGCCTCTGCATCGCCCGGGCGCTCGCCGTAAGGCCCCAGGTGCTGCTGATGGACGAGCCCTGCTCGGCGCTGGATCCCACGTCGACGCTGCGCATCGAAGAGACGATCGCCGAGATTGTGGGCGACGTGACCATCGTGATCGTGACCCACAACATGCAGCAGGCGCATCGGGTCTCCGACACCTGCGCCTTCTTTATGGTCGATGAGGGGTCTCCCGGCACCATCGTCGAGATCGGCCCGACACAGAAGATCTTCGAGCAGCCCGACGATCCCCGGACCGCGGCGTACGTACAGGGAAGGTTTGGTTAGGTCGTCGGGATCGCGGCCTTCGGGCCTTCGGACCAGGGCGGCGCGCCTGCTCGCGGTTGCCGCCCTGGGCCCTCTGATGATCCTGGGTTCTACGCCGGCGGCCGCGCTCGGCACCCCGGTCCAGGGCGCCGGGTCGACCTGGGTGCAGATCGCCCTCGACCAGTGGCGCGCCGACATCGCCAAGCAGGGATATTCGGTCAACTATCAAGGAGTCGGCTCCAGCGCCGGGCGGTCGTTCTATATCCAGGGCCAGGTCGACTTCGCCGCCTCCGAAATCCCCTTCCAGCCTGACGAGGTAAAGCAGCTGAACAGCGTCGGCAAACACTGGCAGTACCTCCCGGACGTGGCCGGCGGGACCTCGTTGATGTACAACCTGCACGCCCCGGACGGGTCCCGGATCGGATGCATCCCCGACCAGCACGGCGCCACCAACTGCCCTCACCTGCAGCTGGACGCCGACGCCGCCGGCAAGATATTCACCGGGGGCATCACCCGCTGGCAGGATCCGGAGATCCAGGCGCTGAACCCCGGACTGACGATCAAAGAGACCCGGATCCAGCCCGTCATTCGCTCGGACGGCTCGGGGACGTCGGCGCAGTTCTCGCTCTTCCTGGCCGACCAGGCCCCCTCGGTATGGAACGCCTTCGCCCAGGCCAACGGCTGTCCCGCCCCTTGCTCGCAGTGGCCTCAGTTCGGGAGCGCCTACTCGGCTAGCGGCTCGGACAGCGTCGCCAACTTCGTCTCCAACGATTCGCTGGGGTCAGGCGCCATCGGCTACGTCGAAGCGGGCTACGCCTACGGTCGTGGCTTCCCAGTGGGCTCGCTCCACAACGCCAGTGGCGGCTTCACCCAGCCCGTCTCGGCCAACATCGCCACCGCGCTGCGGCACGCCACCCTCAACGCCGACCTCACCCAGAACCTGACCGCGAGCTATCGCGCTCCCGAGCCGACGGCCTACGCGATGTCCAGCTACAGCTACATGATCACGCCCACGATGCAGAGCTCGGGGTTCGACCCCGGCAAGGGCCTCGTGCTGGGTACCTGGATCATCTATATCGCCTGCGCCGGGCAGAGAGAGGCGGCGCCGCTCGGATATTCGCCTCTGCCGCCGAACCTGATCCAGGCCGATTTCGACGCGGTCAACCGGATTCCCGGCCACCCGGTGACGCCGCCCTTGGACTACGCCCACTGTCCCAATCCAACGCTGGTCTCGGACTACGGTGGCGGGCCGCGAGCCCCGACCAACGCTCCGCGGTCGGGTGGGACCGTCCAGACCGCGAGCGGCCCGGCCGCCACGGCAGCCGCCGCTCCGACGGCGGCGGAGAGCATCAAACTCGGCCCCGGCCAGGTCCTGGTTCAGCTGTTGAACGCCGCGCAGAGGAGCGCCATCCTGGCGCGCGCTCTCGACATCGCGCGGCGTGCCGTCCCGCCCGCGTCGACGCCGCTGTTCCTGAGCGCCCTGGCGCTGCTGCTGTTGGTGTTCGTTCCGATTCTCAGCGACGTCGGTCGCGGCAAGAGCGGTCGTGGGTAGAAGACGGCTGAGGCTGGGGTCGCGCTCCCGGGCCCGGGTGCTTGCCGGCCTGATGCTGCTCGCCGCCGGGGGCCTGAGCGCCGCCGCCCAATCGCAAGTCGCCGCCGGCAGCACTTCTGCTTCCCCGGCCCCGAGCTCGAGCCCGACCGACACCGGAGCCTCCCCCGGGGCCGTTGGGTCGCCGGCTCCCTCCCCGTCGGTGGCAGATTCCCCGGCGCCCTCCCCCTCGCCGAGCCCGCCTCCACCGCCGGCGATCGCGGCCAGCCCCAACTCGCAGCTGGTGGATGGACAGTACGTCAAGATCTCGCTCACCGGCTTCATCCCAGGTGCGGCGATGAACTTCCGGCAGTGCATTGCGGTGCCCAGCAACGTGTCCACCGACTGCACGCCGCTCAACCCCCAGATCACCGCTTACGCGGCCTCGGACGGGGGCGGGTCGACATATGTGCCGGTGTACACCGGCGACGATCCAAAGCTGCTGACGCCGGCTGCCCTCGCGGCCAACCAGACGTCATGCGTCAACAACAGTTGCATCCCCTGTGACATCAACCATTCCTGCACGATCCAGGCGCGGTACCAGACCCGGTCGGGAGTCGCCACCACGCTGGCGCCGATCAGCTTCGCTGCCACCGCCAGCTTCTGTCCTCCGATCGGGCCCTCCAGCATCCTGGGCACCGGCAGCGCCGACGCGGTTCGGGCGATGTACACCTGGACCACCCTTGTCTGCGGTCCGCCGCGCAACCTGGGCGTGCAGTTCGCCGGCTACAGCTCCAGCCGCGCCTATTCGGACTTTTTTGCGGCGGAGACCGACTTCGGCGTCAGCGGCATCCGGCCTTCGACGCCAACGAATGCCGGCTTTGACTACAAGCTGGCGCCGCTGACAGCGTCGGCGGTGGTGCTGGCCTACCGGATGTATTCGGGCGGCACCCAGATCACGAATCTCACCCTGACTCCGAAGATCGTCGCCGACATCTACTCCGGAAGAGTCGGCAGCGGCTTCAATGCCGATCGCGACATCACCAGCATCAACCCCGGCGTCTATTTCCCGCAGCGGATGCAGTACTTCGCGCGCGGCGACCAGTCGTCCGAGAACTACGAGCTGGAATCTTGGCTGACTGCCGCGGCTCCCGCGGAGTGGATCAGTGGCGCCGGCAGCAAGGGGCCGCAGGAGTCGTTTCCGCTGATCAACGGAGTCTCCATCGGCAAGACCGGCGAGTCGGCGGAGGGCCTGGCGGTGGTCGACCCGACGACCGATTTCTCGGGCCAGGGCAACCTGGGGATCATGTATGCCAGCACCGCCGCCTTCTACGGCCTGCCGGTGGCACAGATCATGCTGCCGAGCGGAGCCAAGGTGGCTGCCACCTCGGACGCCATCCTCCAGGCGATCGCCGCCGCCAAGGCCAATCCCGACGGCACCCTGACACCTCAGTATGTCGATCCTGTCCATCCCGGGGCCTACCCGATGCCCACGGTGACATACATGATTTCGCCTACCAACAGGATCAGCCCCGACCGTGGTCTGGTGCTTCAGAGCTTCCTGCGGTACGCGGTCCAGGACGGCCAGGGCGTCTTGCCGACGGGTTATGCTCCGCTGCCGTCGAACCTTGTGGCTCAGTCGCTGCATGTCGCGGACCAGGTCCCGGTCACGCCGCCGCCCGGGCTGCCCGCGCCGATAGGCTCCGCGACCACTCCCTTCGCGCCGTTCGGCGCCGGGGCTGCGCCGGCAGGTCCGGACGCGGCGGCCCTGGCGGCCGCGGCGGCGGCCGCTGCTCGTGCGCGTCAACAATCGGAAGGAGTCATTGCCAGCCTCGGCTGGAATCAGGGCGGAGGGCTACGGGCTCTGATCGAGTTGGAGCTCAATCGGCTCTTGCGCCTGGCCATCCCGATGATTGCGGGGGTGGCCGCGCTAGGGCTGGTCCTGGGGATCGGCCTTCAAGCCCTCGCCCGATGGGGGCCGTTCACCCGGAGCCCGGTTTGAGCGTCGCGACGATGACCCTGGTTCCGAGCGCACCCGCCCGCGTCGTGATGTGGACGGGACGTGTCCTCACAGCCGTGGGCCTGCTCGCCGCTGGATTCCTGGCATACGAGTTCGTCCTCTCCAGCCTTTCCTTCCAGCAGGCCCAGCTCGGCCTGGTCAGCGCCTTCAAGACGAGCATTCAGAGCACCAGGCTCGACGCGCCCGACGTGGTACCTGCTGAAGGGGGGCCGGTGGCGATGTTGAAGGTGCCTCAACTGGGCATCGAAATGGTGGTTGTCGAGGGGACTACTGCCGAAGACCTGAAGGCCGGTCCCGGGCACCTGAGGGTGTCGCCGATGCCCGGAGAGTTCGGCAATGCCGTGATCGTCGGCAGGCGGACCACCTACGGCGGCATGTTCCGCAATCTGGATCGGCTGCATCCCGGCGACACCCTCACCGCGGTCACAGGCCAGGGGACGTTCACCTACAAGATCGCCGAGGTGAGCAGGGTTGCGGAGGGAAATGCGGTTCCGCTCATCGGCACCCTGGACAGCCGTCTGACCCTGGTCACATCTGACCCGGCGCTGGTGGGCAGCGGCAGGCTCTATGTCGTCGCCAAGCTCCAGGGCCGGCCGGTCGCGGTCGCCCGTCGGGCCGCCCCCATGGCGACGGTTCCCGACCTCGGCCTGGCGGCGGACCCGACCTGGCTGGCGCCTGGGTTCATCTGGACCCAGCTGGTACTGGTTGCCGCGTGGCTGACGGGGCGGATGCGGCGGCGCTGGCCGCCGTCGGTTTTATTGATGTTCGCTGCACCGACCATCGTTGGGTTGGCTCTGCTCGCCTACTCCAGCTTTGACCGGGCACTTCCGGGAGCACTATGAGAAATAGGAACGGTCGATCCATGTTGGGTCCGGCGATGGCCGGGGTCGCCTTGTCGCTGCTGACGGCTTGTGCCGATCCTGGCACTCTGGCGCAGTCGTCCCCGGCCTCCACTCCGCCCAAGTCCGTGGTCAACGACGACGCCCGAGAAGCCATCAGCCCGAATCCGGCGTTCGACCAGGGTCACGTGGTCCACCTGACCGCGGCCGGTGTGCTTCCGCAGTCGCTGGTGTTGTTCTGCTGCGACCGGCCGGTGGCGTTCAAGAACGAGACGTCGGGGACGGTCTCGGTGGTCCTGGACATCTCGAAGGTCAATTCCGGGCCGATCGCGCCCGGGGCCACGTGGCAGTGGACGCCGCCCAATCCCGAAAGCATCACCTTCCACTTCGGCGACGCCCCCAATACCCGAGGTCACATCCAGGTCGAGTCGCCGAGCTGGTAGGCGAGGCGCTGTTCCTCGCCCAGCGGGATTGCGGGCGCCGTGCGTCTATTGCGCGTCTGACTCGGTAGCCGCAACTCCCTGATCTAAAAGGAAAGGGCCCGGCCTGCACGGCCGGGCCCTTTCGGTAGCTGAGAACTAAGGGGTCGTGATCAGGCGGCAGTGATCCTGGTTGAGATCGCCGCTGCCGATGGTGGCAATCGCCAAAGGCGCGAAGCCGCGGGACCTGATCTTGGTGGCAATGATGGTCGCCCAGTTGTTGAGGAAGTGCGGGCTGGCGCCGTGTGGCGCCTGGGCGTTGGGGTTCGAGGTGTCCAAGGCCGGCACGTTGCCGTTGCCTACCCAGCCAGCGTTCTCGTTGCTGCCGGGCTTGCAGATCCACCCTTCCTCGCCGACGTAGTCGGCGGTCTTGGTGGTGACCATGTGGCTGGCCCCGGCACCGCAGGTGCCGGCGGTGTTGGTGGAGCAGAAGACGTTGTAGACGTAGCGGCTGTAGGGGAAGGCGGTGCAGGTGGGAGGCCCGGCCTCACAACCGATCGTCGCGGGGCTGGCGGTCACGCCATCGATCGACGCGAGCAGGTATCCCGGCACCGCGGTGTTGTTGATCTCCGTCTTGAAGATGGCGAAGGAGAACGGGAAGATGAACGTCTTCTGGAACCCCGTGTTCTCGATGCCGGTGTTCTGGTTCTCGGGCACGTTGGCTTGAGAAGCCGGCTGGCCGTCAGTCGTGATGCAGACGGACGAGTCCGTGATGCCCAGGAAGGTCTCGAACTGGGACCTTGTCCCGGAGCCGGACTGCGGGGTGAAGATCTGGATTACCTGGTTCTGCCCGCCGACCTGGCTCCAGTTGGTGATGGTGCAGCTGCCATAGATGGCCTTCAGCTGGGTCTGGGTCAGGCACCAGGTATTTGCCGGGCAAAGCGTGTCCGGGTTGTTGAGGCCGAAGATCCCGCTGGCGGCGGTGCCGTCGTTGAATGACTCGACGGCGATCCCGTCACGGGCGTAGGCCACGAAGTGCAGCCCGGTGCAGTCCGAGGACTTCTTGCCGCGCGAGGAGCGCGCGTAATCGATGTTGGCGGTCCCGGCCGTGCCCTGGCTGCAGAGCTGAGCTATGCCGGTCGACGAGCCCAGGAAGTCGGCTTCCTGGACCTGGTCGTGCTCGTAGTTCTCGGAGACGATGGTGCCCGCCGGGTCCGGCGAGATGCAGCTGAAGTCAAGCGGCTTGACGCTGCTGGTGGACTTGGCGCAGCCTTCGGAGATCATGTAGAGACCGTCGAGGTGCATCATCATGATCTGGGTCGTGTCCGACCCGCTGCCGATGATCTTTTCGGCCGTCGGGCCGCCACCGGTTCCGTTGGGACCTGCTAGCGCGGTGGTGGCGCTGATGCCGAAAATACTTATCGCGGAGACAAGCCCCGCGCCAAAAAGAGTGCGAAACCTCTTCATTCGGTCTCGATACCTCCCATCATTTCAGGGCATTCCCTCTTGCTTTGGACCCCAAATCCGTGGGGCCCGCTGTTTGCGACGGTGCCAATGATCGAGAGGTGAAATGGCGCGACCGTGGCGCGTCTTCAAACTCGGCGTGAACAGGCGATTAAGACTTGGTCTAAACGCGGTCCTCTAATTGACGCGATCGCCCGGGCATGGCTAGGGTGAGAGTCGATGGGGAAGTTGGCGGTCTTCGCCTACCTGGCGCTGGTGATCCTGCTGGTCTCTGCGCCGCAGGTCCTCGCCAGCGACAACGTCACCTGCACCGGCACCCTGACGAACGCCACCGCGGGAAATGTAACCGTGCCGGCGGGGGCGGTCTGCCGACTTAACGGCTCGACTGTCAAGGGGTCCGTGAGCGTGCTCCAGAACGCGTACTTCGAGGCCAGCCACACCCGCATCTCGGGAGGTCTCTCAGCTATCGGAGCGTTGACCGTTTTCCTACGTGACCAGTCCTCTATTGGGGGCGGTCTGGTTGCCACCGGCACCGCCCAGCTGTTGGTCTCCGGCGCCAGGATCGGCGGCGATCTCAGCGACGCCGACGCTATAGCTTCGGGATTTGGCCACGCCCAGGTATGCGGTGCGTCCGTGGGCGGAGCGCTGACCGTGACCGATGTCGGTCCGGACATACTGATCGGTGATCCTGGCGCGGACTGTCAGGGCAACTCTGTCGGTCGCGGCCTGAGTCTGACCCGAAACGTCACCGCGGGTGAGCTGCAGGTGGCCGGCAACACCGTGCACGGCGACCTCGTTGTGCAGGAGAACACTGGCACCTCGCCCAAGACGGTGCAGAACAACAGCGGGTCCGGACAGCTGATTTGCTCGGGCAACGCGGCGCCTTTCGTCGGCTCGCCAAACGGGCCGTTCAACGCTCGCACCGGGGTGTGCTCCTGACCATTCGCATCTCTTAACGAGATGTTCATGGGGCGTTTGGCTGGCAGTCAGTGCGTCGCCATATGGCGACCCAAGGATGTAGGTGACGGGAGGCGTCAACCGAGCCCGCAGATGGGCCCCCGGGTCGCCACTAAAGCAGCCAAGTAAACGGAGGAACCATGAGGAGACTTGTGGCCATAGGAGGTTTGGCGGCGCTCGGACTGATGACCGGTCCGCTGCCGACCTTGGCAAGCGACAAGAACAGCAGCCCCCCGCCCTTCCAGTGCAACGGGACCTACAGCGGCAAGACGATCCAGAGCAACGTCGAGGTCCCCGCCGGCGGCGTGTGCGTACTTCTGAACTCAACGGTGAACGGCAACATCGTTGCAGACACCAACGCTTACCTCGAGTCGGCCGGCAGCAACCTGCAGGGCGATGTCACGGGTAACGGCGCCCTTACCCTGTACCTCCACAACGCCACCCGCGTGGCCGGCAATGTTGTTGGCTACATCACTCCACAGGTACTTGTTTACGACAGCTCCGTCATGGACAACGTCGCCGGCTACAACTCCGTGGCCCCCGGCTACGGTCACTTCCAGGTCTGCGGCAACAAGGTCGGGCAGAGCATCGGCGTCGCCAAGATGGGACCAGACGTCCTGATCGGCGACCCCGCCGCCGGCTGCGGCGCCAACACACTGCAGATGGGAAGCATCGGCGTGGCGCAGAACAACACCTACGCTGAGCTCTACGTCATCGGCAACCAGCTGCAGACGGGCGGCGTCTACGTCAGCCAGAACGTCGGAACCTCCGACAAGCTGGTCCAGCAGAACTCCGGCCCCAACGGCAACCTCGACTGCCAGGGCAATGCGCTGCCCTTCACCGGCAGCCCCAACGGTGCGTTCAAGTCCTACGGCGACAAGAGCGGCCCGGGGCAGTGCCACTAACCAGACCCGGGATGGCGGGGCGGCTCTGCCGCCCCGTCCCACCTCGGCCGAAGGCTACACGGAGCGCGGCCGCGGCGACGACGCTCGCCGTGGCTGCGTTCGCGGTGTCGGCCCTGGCCGGCTGTTCCAGCGACGCAGCCACGCAGGCCGCCGCCTCGGGCGATGGCTCGGTGGCCGCGGCGCAAGCCGGCCGTCACCTGGGAGACAGCGAGGCCCGTGCCCTGGAACAACGATTGGACAGCGGAGCCGTTGACGTGCACGCCCGCGAGGAGTTGGTGGGCTACTACTTCCTGGCGGAGCTGCGTGCACCGGCCGTGAACCCGGCATCGACCGATCCCGGCGCCGCCCGCGTCGCGCGCGACCGTCACCTGCTCTGGCTGATCACCAACGACCCCCAGCTCGACCTGCTGGGCACCGCCCCCGATGGCGTGGTCGAGCCGGCTCCTGATGCCACCGCTTTCGCGGCAGCGACTGCGGCGTGGTCGCGGCAGGCCGCGGCCCACAGCTCTGTCGCGCAGGTCCAGGGCAACGCCGGCGTCTTCTTCGCTCAGACCCACGACGCCCAGGCTGAGCCGCTGCTCAAGCGTGCCGAGAGCCTCAGCCCGAGCGACGTGGCGTGGCCCTCGTTACTCGGCGATTTCTACTCCTACCAGGCCCAGACTGCGCCGCTGGTCTCGGCCGCATCCGCCGGCGCGGCCGCAGCGGCGCTGACCCAGATCGAGACCGCGTGGCGGTTGGCCGGTAGCGTGGATCGCGATGTCCGGCTCGACCGACTTGCCAAGCTGGCTGTTGTCGCCGGCGATTACACCAAAGCGGCGAACTACGCCACCAGGCTCCTCCACGCCTACCCGCCCGGCGGCGGGCAGAGTCCGCTGACCTACGGTGGTGCCATCCACGATGGCAACATGGTTCTCGGCCGGGTCGCCGCGCATCAGGGCGATATCGCCGCCGCCGGGCGCTACCTTCTCGCGGCTGGGGCCACGCCCGGCTCGCCCCAGCTCGACCAGCTGGGGCCCAACTTCGCCCTCGCCCGAGACCTGCTGGTGGCGGGCAATAAGAGCGTGGTGCTGACCTACTTTGACCTGGTCGCGAAGTTCTGGTCCGACCCGAAGTTGGCGGCGTGGCGAGCCGACGTGGGCGCAGGCAAAGTGCCGGACTTCGGTGCCAGCCTGTGGAGCTAAAGCCGCTTCCAGGCACCTGACCACCGCCAGCTCCCCCCGAGCTGTGCGGCGACAGATCTGTCCTAGGGGGCCTCATTCAGGTTGGGGTCCTGGAACACGATGACCCCGGTCAGGGTCACGGTGGAGGTCCCGCTGGTGGCGCACGCTATCTGCTGGCTCGCGTTGGACCATGCGAAGGTACCGACGGCGTCGAATGTCAAATCGTTGACGCCGGGAAAAACAAACGAGACGCTGGATAGGGTGCCCACCCCCGGAGACGCCTGAGTCAATGTTGTGCCCGTCTGGCTGAAGAAGAAATTGAAGGCGCTGCCGGTCGTTTCAAACAGGTCGCAGCCAACGTTTGCCGAACCCGAGCCGGACAGACTCATGCTCTGGGTTACGAAGGGGTAGCCGGCACACGTACCGAATCCTGAGTATCCCAGCGGTATAAACGCCGGCACCTTGGTGATCGGGGCGCCGGCGGTAATCGTCATTGTCGCGGTGCAGGTTCCATAGATGACAAGGGATGCGTGCGCGGGAGTGGCGGCCATCGGGGAGACAGCTCCGACCGCGGCCGAGCACAGGGCCAGCGCGGCACCCCTTCGTCGCGCCCAACTCAAGACCGGTCGTCCTATCACCGTTGCCCTGTGACGCGTAGACGCGTCATTTCTTGCGATAGACACGGTCCTGGCGGGTACGCTGCAGCAGCGCCTCGACGGGCGCATCTCCCAGAGTCATGTCCAGGACCTCGCTCCGGAACCGCGCCAGCAGCTGCCCGGCGCGCGCCGGCTCTTCCTCTAGCATGTCGGCCTCGTCCTCGATGCATGCGGCGAGGAGCCGAAGGTAGGCCACCAGCGCGGCACGGGCGCCAACATTGCGCTCCTCGGCGGAACGGCGCTGCGGATCGAACGGAGTGGCGATGTCCTTCATGGTCTCAATATGAATACGTTCGGGAGGGCCGAGTCGTTTACGCCGCGGAAACGATTAACACGCCGACCAGGAGGCGCCGGCGTCCTGCGAGCAGGCGAACGTGGTTTGGGAGAGCGGGCTAGTCAGCGCCACGATCAAGGAATTTGGTGTGGGTCGAGCAAGTATTGCCGTGGCTGCCGGCTGCGGCAACGAAGCCGCCGACCATGTTGTTCCGCCATCGTCGGTGTAGTAGGCGCCGGCGGCCGCGGCCGCCGCGCTGACAATCGCCACAACCCGCGGGGCGTTGACTCCCCGCACCACCTGAGCAGCGGCGGCACTCATACCCGACGGCAGGGCCACCGTCCTGAACGAGCTTCCCTGGTTGGTGCTCAGCGCCAGGGCCGCTCCGTTCATCGCCAGCAATGTTTGATCGTGTGCGAATTCGGGCGACACGGCCATCGTCGTGTTCTGGCTCCAGGGCAGGACCGGTCCGGCTGAGCAGGTGGCCGTGCAGCTCATCACCTGGACGTTGAATCCGGCAGCGGTGGTGGCATGGAGCACCGGTTGAAGTGCGGGCATCGACGGGCCAAGGAACACGGGTGGGCCCGCCGCGTTCCAGCCCGGCAAGAACGCGGATCCCAGCGTTGGGGTTTGCCCGCCGGTGAAGTCCCAGCGGGCGGCGTTGCTGACCGAGAACAAGGATCCCGTGCCGGCGGGCTGCGTTGCGGCGAAGCCCGCGAGGTCGGGCAGGCTGGTGGCGAACGACTTGCCGCCGTCGGTGGTCTCCTGGAGGCCGGCGGCGCCAAATCCGAAGAAATGGCCCTTCGCGAAGCTTGCCGGGGGTAGCAGCAGCTGGGTCGAGGCGAAATTCGACGCCGGCAGCGTGGTCCATGAATGGCCTGCGTCGTGGCTCACGAAGAGCGCCTGGCAAGGTGCCGAGCTGCAGGTGCGGTCGGTTCCAGTCGCCAGGATGGTGTGGTCCTGGCTGTACTGAGGTGACGGCTGCATGTCGGTGATCACCGCATCCTGGGCTCTTGCCTGGTGAGCTGAGACCGGGAGCGCCAGGGATCTGGCGCCGGGATGAGCCGGAGTTGCCGCCGGCGCCGCCGATGCCGCGCCGGTCGATGCCGGTAGTGGGCTATCCGACTTCAGGGCGGTCCACTGCAGGGCAACGCCTGCTGGCTGGCCTGCCCCGCCAGCCGGATCCGCCGCGTTGGGAACAGGTCCGCCTCCGGACAGCGCCACCGTGGCAGCGACCAGGCCAGGTACGCCCAGGCGCATCACCCCGGTCCACGCCTCGATCCCGGCGGCTCGGTTCCTGCGCCCGCGCCAGAGGCCGAACACGATCAGAGAGGCGCTCTCCTGCAAGTCGTCGAGGTACGTCCGCATCCGGCGCCGCGCCCGGCACAGGAGTACCCGTGTGGTGCTGGTGGATACCCCCATGCTGGTCTGCTCGGGGTTGCCGGCACCAAGAAGCCAGCTGTCGGTGACCACCCGCCGCTCGCCCGGGGTCAGCCGGCGGAGCAGGTCGCTGATCAGCATCCGGCGAACCACCAGCGCCTCGGGATCCTCGGTCTCGGCCGGCTCCCGATCTTCGACTCCATCCGGCTCGGTGTCGGCGGTGTAGTGGGCGCGCCGGCGAAGCTCGTCGGTGCAGACGTTGGTCGCGGTCCGGATCAGCCAGCCGAGGGGATCACCGATCAGCTCGTCCTGGTGCCTGACGGCGCGAGCGAAGACCTCCTGGACGGCGTCTTCGGCGTCGTGATGGTCGCGCAGGCGCGACGTGCAGAACCGAAGGACGGCGACATGGTGCGCCTGGAAGGCGCGTTCCATCCTCTCCGTCGCAGTCACGGCCCGAGGCGTCGCCTCGACGTCAACCGCTGCCCTCTTCCTGACCGCCACAGCGGCCTGCTTGCTCCCCAAAACAGCCACAACCCCGCCAACGTGTTCAGACGCCTTGGGGACACGCGTATGTCCAAATCTGCAGGCGCCCTCGTCGGTAATCGGAGATCTTTTCAAAAGGCTGCCGCCGTGTCAATAGGTCGGGTGGCCCATGCGTCATAAATGCCTGGCAGACGACTCCGCTTTTGCGTCATTTCTTTCGCCCCGACGCGCTCACTTCTCGCGCCCGAGGCGGGACGGTGTACCACCAGACCACAGCGGCGACTCGGTCACGCAAAACGAGTTTGTGCAGCACCGACGAAACCTGGTGTTTTACGGTGCCCCGGCTCTTCCCCAGGGCGGCCGCGATCTCGTCGTTGTTCCGCCCCTCCGCGAGGAGGCGCAGCACGCTCCATTCGGCCACCGTCAGCCGGGCCCGGTCGCGCGAGTCAGCACCCGGAGACTCCAGGTCATTGCCATCCACCTGTCATGAATACGCGGCAGGGCCCCTAAACGTTTACGTCAGTTTCGTGTGCCCGACCTCGTAAACAAAACGGGCCCCTTCTCCGTATTCGTTGTGGGGCCGCCTTTCGAGCGGCCGTCGCAGAAAGGGGATAGGGAGGAAGCACCGGAAGAGGACTGGCTGCGCGCAGGGCGCTGCTCGACAACAAACCCCCTAGCAAACAAACAGAGCCGGCGGACGCAAGCGCCCGCCGACCCATTCAACTAATGAAAGTTTAGGAGATTGAGATAGTGAAATTCACGATCATGCGTTCGGCTCGGCTCGCCGCCGTCGCCGCGCTGGCGACCGGCGGAATCGCGATTGCCCAGCCCGTGTCCACCTCAGCAGCCGCCCCGCTTGCAGCTGCCATCACCTGCAGCACGACCCTGACTCCATTCCCTGGATCCGGCAGCAGCTCTTGTAACGGCAGCGCTACGGGCGTGGCCAATGGCGCGGCAGCAGTGCTTACCCCGTTCACCTCGAACTTCACCTACAGCGAGCCGTGTCCGCCCGTACTGGGCAGCGCGAGTGGCTCGTACAGCGCAGGTGCCGCCTCCGGCACCTTCACCTGGACGCGGGTCGGCCTCACCGCAGTCCTTCTGCTGCATCCAAATGGCGGAATCGTCGGCGCGGCCGCCGCGCTATTCCTGCCTCTTGGTGCTACCGCGGCCAGCCTTACCCCACCTTGCAGCCCGGCAGCAACCGTATCCGCGACCGTCGTCGCGGTGGGTGCCGGAGCTTAGTCCCCACCCAATCGTTGTGGGAGGCCCTCCCCCGGGCCTCCCACAACCCCAAAGCCCGGCTGAGTCCGGGCCAAACCAACAATCCAGCGCAACCAACGGCAGCGGAATCAGCGGACACAGCGGAAACAGCGGAATCAGCGGAATCAGCGGAATCAGCGGAGAAATGGAAATCTTGGACGACAATGTCGCCGGGCGCCGCCTGGCACGGTTCAGGCTTATTGCCTTGTCGGCAGTAATGTGCCTGACCGGCTTCGCCCTTGCCGGATGTGGCAACAACGGCAATACCCACCAAACGGGGTCTGCCGCGACTGAACTGGTAAAGGACCCTGGTCGCGTCTCGCCGCCGGTCGCCAGCGTGTCACCGTCGTTGGCAAACGGGACAGCGTCAGCACCCGCTGGTGTGTCAAGCGCGAAGCCGGCAGGTGGTGCCCACAGCGCCCCGGTTCCATCTCCTGCGCCCAGTGCGCCGCAGTATGCCGCTGGCAGCACTCCTGCCCCGGCGACAGCCAGCCTGTCCGCGACGTGTGTCGTGCCTGGGCAGACCCAGACGCTGTCGGTGCAAAGCCGCCCCACTTATGGGGTGACCTTCGACGCCCAGTACGCCGACGGAAATGACGGTCGCAAATACGGCGGAGTGGGAACCGGACACATCGACTCCCAGGGGAATTACGTCGCCTCCTGGGTCGTCGCGCCAAGCACCCCGGCCGGGAACGTGGTTGTTTGGGTGTCAGTGGCCGGCGGTTCCGAGACCGCCTTCCGGCAGCCGACCTTCGTTGTTGCCGCAGCATGCTGACTGCAAGAGCCATGGTCGCCGCAGTGGCGGTCAGCGCCGCCGTCGTTGGACCGGCGCTGGCGATTCCGCCGACGCAGGCCTCAGCCGCCCTGCCTGGCGTGGTGCGCATCGGACGACTGGACCTGACCTCGCCCTGCTACCAATCGACGGCATCCGGCATAGACCGGGCGGTTGGGGTGATGGTCGTCCTACAGGTCGCCAACGGCGGCTCACCCGGCTGCGCCACAGCTCAGGCGATGGTTTTCAGGTCCTTCTCACTCGCCTCGTCGAGGGTTCTGGCTGAACGGGTACCGGCGTTGCCGGTAGGCCTCTCTCCGCGCCTGGACGCGCGGCGGCTGACGATGGACGAAGTCCACCATCGTCTTTACGTTTACTTCATTAGCCAGACGCCCAGCTCGCCCAACCACATCCTCTCTTTCTCCACCTCCGACGTGATCCAAGGGCATGGCGCCATCACGCCGCTGGCAGACATCTCGGTGCTCGGTATCCCCGCCGCGGCCGGATCGGCTTCGCCGGCGAACCTCGTGCCGACGCGAAATCCCACCGGTCCTGTCGGGGACTACGACATTGTTCCCACGGGGATGACCTATGACCCGGCGGGCGACGACCTCTACGTCCTCCTGGCTCAATTCTGGGGTGGCGCGACTTCTCTGACTTCTGCCCACGGTTCGGGCGCCAACGACGAGTACGTCGCGCGATTGCATATACCTGACGCCGCCGTGGCTTGGCTGCTCCCACTCGACCAGTGTGTGTACAGCCCGAAACTGACGACCGCAGCCAACCGGTTCCAGACAGATGACCCCATCGCCCTGGTCAGGCAAGCCGGCCGGAGCACGATCTACGCAGGCTGCATCTTCAGTCGGGCCCCCAGTTACCCTGCCGCCCAACAGCTGAACGCCACGATCCCGCTTGGCGGGTCGATGTTGAGCTACGCGATTCCGCTGGACGCGGGCTCGAACCCCCTCAGTGGCGGCGTCTCCTACTCGATCGGCCGCAACGGTGCGCTCGGCGGAATCGCTGATCCCGAAAGCGGCCGGCTATTCTGGGCGTCCATCCCGCCGTATCAGCAAGGCGCAAACTCCGGTCCGGCTGCTGTCGTCTTCGATGGCACCCACCGGGCCTATATCGGGGCCCCGACCGTCGCCGGCCCAGCCGACCTCGAGGGACAATTCATGATGGCTGTCGGTGGGGGCCGGTACTACTCGTTCAGCCGCGCAGGCATCACCGTCGGTGACGCCACCGCCACTCCACCAGGCCAGGGCGTGCTGGTGTCGGGGTTCTCCTGTCCTGTGGTGTCGGCCGCGGTCGACCCCAGCACCAAGCGCCTGTTCACGCAGGAGGTGAGCGACTGCGCCAACACGTCTTCGACTGCAAAGCCGTACATCGACGTATTCCAGGACCAGCTGCCCAGCATCAGCCCCCAAGTCTCAATTAACCCTGACTCCTACACCAAACAGGTCAACGAGGAGAGTGGCGTGACGACCGCCCAGTTCAACGCCCACGCGGAGGCCACGGGCTCCCGCCTCAGGTTGGTTGGCGGGCCCGCCGGATTCGTCAGCGGCGCGACTTTCGGCGCCTATGACCTGGTCTTCGGACCGAATGGCCTAGGCTCCTCTGTTCCACCGCTGCCGGTGACGCTGGACGGCACCTCTCGGGAGCTCTCGTTGGGAGTCGTGCACCAGTCCAACCTCGATAACTACCAGGCCAGCTCTAACGCCATCTCCTCCAGCGCTGACGACGCCACGGCGCAACAGGTCGCCGGCAACCAGCTGGTCCCGCAGTGGCCCTTCAAAGAGATCAACTGTTCGGACCCCGGCTCCAAGCAAGCCGGTACCAACGACAGCCCGGATACCGGCGCGACGGTCAGCTGCGATGACGGCGCACGCACCACCTCGGCGGCCAGCGCCGCGGGGCCGTTTGGTCTGGGAGTCAAGCTCACTGGTCAGACCGCAAGCCAGAGCCTGCCGCTGTCGGTGGCCCAGAGCGTCACCAGCACCCACGTCTGGATGGATCCGGCAGCCGGCGTCGTCTCTGAGTCTCACGCCATCGCGCGCGGCATCGATCTCGGCGTGGTCACAATCAACCAGGTCGAGTCCGACCTGCGCTGCCAGGCGCACGGCCGCATCGGTACCGCAAAGTGCGTCTACACGCGGCTGATCAGCGGGGCCGCCAGCGGCGGCGCCCCGGTTGGTGGCGGGGCCTGCATCGAGACCGATGGTCCGACCGGGACGGTCGGTTCATGCAGCACCTTGCTGGGCGCGCTGAATGGTATTGAGCCCGGCCAGATCATCTTCGCAACTCCGGACCCGGACGGCTCACCGAACACCTTCAGAGGCAGCCCCGGCGGCTATCAATCGGTGGGTAAACGTGAGTTGTACGAGCACCTCCAGGACGACGTTGTCAACTACGACTCGTCCAGCCAGGTGCCCGGTCTAGAGGTCACATACGTCAACGACAGCTCGTTCCAGCCGTCTCGTCTGGACTTGCAACTTTCGGACACCGAAGCTGAGGCCCACTACGGGATCCAGCCGGCGGTCTCGTCAGACCTGGGTCCCACGGATAACGGCCCGGTGGACACGAGCTCGCCGCTGCCATTAGTGGCGCAGATCGTGCCTCCCGCACCTCCCGCCGACAGCGGCTCCGGGCTGTGGCACCTGATCACCCGCGCACTGCAGCGCGTGTTCGACGGCATCAGCGTCCTGCTGAGGTCGCCCGTGACCGGGTTGGTGGTCGCGGCGCTGCTTTTGATGATGGCCTCGCCGCTTGGGATTGCCTGGCGCCGGCGGTGCCTGTTGATTGCCCTGAGTGGAGGTTGAGATGAGCGAGGAGCAGACAATTCCCGAGGGGCGTGTGACCGCGCCGCCCCGCCAGGCATTTCCACCAGGGGCATCGTGGCTCGGCCTCAGCGCGGTCGTCCTTGCCGTCCTGCTGGCTTCGTTCTTCAGCGTCCTACCCAGGTTTCGTACACAAGAGGTCTCGAAGACGACCACGCAGGTCGGCGCCAACGGCCCCGCCGGCGTTTCTGCGTCCGCGTCAGCGGCCGCGGGCCCGGCAGGCTCCCAGGCCGGCGTCGCCGGGCCGGGGGGCGCTGCGGCTCAACAGCTGGCGTGCGCCGCTGGACGCAACGGCGGCAAGACCGACACCGGGGTGAGCGCCGGCTCGATCAAGCTGGCGTCGACGGTCGTGGAGAGCGGGATAGGCCAGAGCTTCCTCGGCGAGGTGCGCCTGGGCATGATCGCGGTCGCCAACCAGGTGAACGCCGCCGGCGGTGTCTGCGGCCGCAAGCTGGACCTCGCCAACGGCCTTGTTGATGACGGCTGGGTGGCCTCGCAAGGGCTGCAGGACATCCGCAACTTCATTTCCGAAGGAGCTTTCGCCCTACCCGTCGTGCCCTCGTCGCAGGGACTGGACTCCGCCTCTGCCAATGGCGATATCGACCGCGCCGGGATCCCGGTGGTCGGCACGGACGGCATGCTGTACAGCCAGTACTCCGACCCCTGGATCTGGCCGGTGTCGACATCGACGATCTCCACTGCGCACATCGCTGTGAAGAATGCGTACGACAAGGGCGCGCGGACGTTCGGGATCGTCTGGGACAAGTCCTACCGCTTCGGTGTCGAGGGCGAAACCGCCTTCAGGGGCGCATTAGGCCGGCTGCCGGGGGCGACCCTAAAGGCCGATGTCGGAGTCAACGCCGGGCAGCAGGACTACTCCGCCGCGGGGGCCAGCCTGAACGGCGGATGCGGCGGAAGCAGCAGTGCGAGCGGGTGCGACATGATCTTCGTGCTGCTGGAGCCATCGACGGCCGAGACCTGGTTCGGCACCAGCGGGATGTGGCGGGCCGGCAAGTTCACCGAGGGCCCACAGCCACTCTTCGTCGACACCTTCGGCCAAAACTGCGGCGCGCCTTGCAACAACATGGTGGTCTGGACCAGCTACTTCCCCAATCGCCAGCCGTTCACCAGCTCGGACGCGGTCAGCAAATACGTCAACGCGATCCGCAGCGTGAGCGCCTCGGCGGACACCGACAACCAGTTCCTCGAGGGTGGTTACGACGGCATGCAGCTCTTCGTGCAGGCGCTGCAGAAGACCGGCCCCAACCTGACACGTGGGGGGTTGAAAGCGACCCTCGACGGCATGACGTTCGACTCCGGGCTCTCCCGCCCCCTCACGTGGCGTCCCGGGAACCACTACGCCAATACGGCCATGCTGGGATTCAGCATCCAGTACAGCCAGGGCTTCAACGGCTTCCAGTACCTCTCAACAGATTGGGTAGCCGACCCCTGGGTGGGTCAGGACCACCCGTAAGAGACGCCGGCTGAGCATATGCAGTTTCTGTATTCGGCACTGACCAGCGCGGTCCTGGCGATCCCGCTGATCGGGGTCTATGTCCTCTTCGCGGTCGGCATCGTGGTGATCTACCGGGCTTCCCGCGTGCTGAACCTCGCTCACGGGGCTCTTGCCCTTGTTCCCGCCTACGCCTTCTTCAGCCTTGCCAAGCTCGGGGTACCGCTTCCGCTGGCGGTGATCCTCGCAGTGGCGGGAGGCGCCGCGCTGGGTGTCTTGACGGAGGCGGTGGTCGTCCGCCGCCTCCGCCGTCAGGGACCCGTTGCGCAGACCGTCGGGACGATCGCGGTGTATGGGCTCGCGGTGGCGGTGGCGGTGAGGGTCTATGGGAGCGCACCGCTGTTGCCGCCTCGGCTTCTCCCCCCTGGCGCGATTCCGGTGGGCGCCGGTTCCCTGCGCATCGCCGCGCTCTGGATGTTCGGGACGGGCGCCGTGGCCACGCTGCTGAGCCTGGCGCTCTTCCGATTCACCGACCTCGGACTGGCGATGCGCGCCGCCGCCGACAACCGCCGCGCCGCCGGCCTGATGGGCGTCAACCCTGACCTGACCACCTCGGCCGCCTGGGCGCTGGGCGGGGGACTGGCCGGTCTCGCCGGGGTGCTGGTGGGCACCTACGGCAACATCGACGCCTTCACCCTCGGCCTCCAGGTTCTGCCGGCGTTCGTAGCAGCGCTGATCGGCGGGCTCGACAGCCTCACCGGCGCCTTGATCGGCTGCGCCATCGTCGCTCTCGTCCAGGCGGAGATCCCGGCCCTGTCGATGCTGCCCGTGATCGGCGGGCCGGCGTCCAGCGTGGGCGCGCCGCAGGTGCTGCTGATGGTGGTGGCATTCGTGGTCCTGGCGACGCGCGGCAAGCGATTGGTCGCAGGCGAGGGACGCAACGCCGGCATCGCGGCGCCGATCCTGCGGCGTCGGAAACCACGCTCCCGAGGGGCGGACCGTCGACGGGCGATCGTGGGCACCTTCGTGGTCGTCGGGCTGGTCGTCTTCCCGTTCCTGCCGTTCGTCCCCTTCTCGCTCGTCGGCGACGCCATCCTGGCCGGCTACTACCTGCTGGTTGCGCTCTCGGTCGTTCTGCTGACGGGCTGGGTAGGTCAGATATCGCTCGCCCAGGCGGAGCTGGTCGGGGTGGGCGCCTTCAGCACCGCCCTCGCAGTCAACCGCCTCCACCTGCCGGTGCCCCTAAGCATCGTCGTCGGCGCGGTGGCCGCGATGGCCATCGCCCTGATTCTGGGGGCTGTGGCGCTCCGCGTTCGTGGCCTCTATCTGGCCATCGCCACGCTGGTCTTCGCCTGGATGGCCGACTCGTTCCTTTTCCACCAGGAGGCGCTGGGGATCGTCGGCGGCTCGGCGCAAGCCCACGTCAACCCCATCGGCGACCCCAAGCTGCTGCCGTATTTCGATTTCAACAGCCCGACCCTGGTCTACATCGTGGTGCTGGCGGTGGCGATCGCGGTGGTCTATGCCATCGCCAACATCGCCGACTCGCGCACCGGGCGGGCGTTCCTGGCGCTGCGCGGGTCGGAGGTCGGCGCCGCGTCGCTGGGGATCGACGTCACACTCTACAAGCTCGCGGCCTTTGGCTTTTCCGGCCTGATCGCCGGGCTGGCCGGCTCCCTGATCGTGATCTACCAGCGCAGCGTTGAGCCGGGCCAGTTCGACATCCTGGCCTCGCTGTTCTTCCTGGGCATTGCCGTTGTTGGGGGTATCGAGAGCATCGAAGGCGCCGCTCTCGCCGCGGTGCTGTTCGCCGGACTGTCCGAGCTCTTCTTCAGGGTCCAGGCCCTTGCGGGGTTTCTCGACATCACGTCGGCGGCGCTTCTGCTCGCGGTCCTCCTTCTCTACCCTGGTGGCCTGGCGGCCATCGGGCCGGCGGTCTCCGAGCGGGTGGGCGCGGTGCTGGGCAAGCTGCGATCGCTCCGACGCGCCCGGCCAGAGGAGGCGGCAGGCATTCTTGCGCCCGCCCCGCTTGGGAGAGCTGAAAGCGCTGTCGCAATCGAATCGACTGCAACCGAAGTGACCAACCCGGCCACCGCCACGGTCGTCGAATTGGCCGGTGCGCGTGCCGTCCAGAAGGCGCGCCGGCGCTCGAAGGCTCGAGCCACCACCGAGGTCATGCTTCGGGCCACAGATGTTGGAGTGCGTTTCGGCGGGCTTCAAGCGGTCAAGGATGTGAGCCTGGAGGTGCGCGCCGGTGAGATCGTCGGCCTGATCGGACCCAACGGGGCGGGCAAGACGACGACCTTTAATGCCATCTCCGGACTGGTCACTCCAACCGGAGGATCGGTCGAGATCCTGGGCACCGAGGTGACCCGGATGGACGTCCACCGTCGGGCCGCCCTGGGCGTGGGCCGGACCTTCCAGCAAGTGCAGCTCTTCCCCCAACTCACAGTCTTTGAGAACCTGCTGGTGGGCACCCACCTGCGCAACCATTCGGGGATCCTGAGCCATACCTTTGCCCTGCCACGCGCGATCCGGGCCGAGGTCGAGATGCGCCGCGAGGTCGGTCACATCATCGATTTCCTCAACCTGGGCCGGGTGGCGCAGACGCCCATCGCCGACCTGCCTTTCGGCGTCCTCCGGATCGTGGAGCTCGGCCGTGCGCTGGTCACCGCGCCGCGCCTGCTGCTGCTCGACGAGCCTGCCTCCGGCCTCGACACCACCGAGTCCGAGCGATTCGCCGGCGTCCTCCTCCACGTTCGCGACGAGCTCGACCTGAGCATGCTCCTGATCGAGCACGACATCGCCACCGTCACCAGCGTGTCGGACTACCTCTACGTCCTCGACCAGGGCAGCATCATCGCCCATGGGCTGCCGTCGGAGGTCCAGGCCGACCCCATCGTGATCGAGGCGTACCTGGGGCAGCCTGTCGAGGCGACCGCCTGATGAAAATGCTGGAGATCAAGGACCTCGACGTCTACTACGGCCAGGTCCAGGCCCTGCGCGGGCTCTCGATGTCGATCGCTCCGGGCGAGATGGTGGCGCTCCTGGGCGCCAACGGCGCCGGCAAAACGACGACACTTCGCGCCATCAGCCAGGTGGTCGAGGCGCGGCGCGGATCGATCGTCTTCCAGGGAGTGGAGGTAAACGGCAAGGCGCCCTACCAGGTGGTGAGGCTGGGGATCACCCACCTCCCCGAGGGCCGCGACCTGTTCCCGACCTTGAGCGTCGCCGACAACCTACGGATGGGCTACTGGGTCCGGCGCCAGGACAAGAAGGGCATGAAACAGGCCACCGAGCGCGTCCTGGACCTCTTCCCGCGATTGCGCGAGCGATCGGAGCAGGCAGCGGGGACGCTCAGCGGCGGCGAGCAGCAGATGCTCGGCGTTGCTCGCGCCCTGATGCCAGACCCCAAGCTGCTGATCATCGACGAGCTCTCGCTCGGGCTGGCCCCGATGATCGTGTCGCAGCTGTTCGAGACCCTGGTCGAGGTCAACCGCGGGGGGACCACCATCCTGCTGGTGGAGCAGTTCGTTCACATGGCCCTGGAGCACACCAATCGCGCCTATGTGCTGGCCAAGGGCGAGGTGGTCGCCGAGGGCGACAGCGGCGATCTGCTGCGCGACCCGGCGCTGGTGGAGACTTACCTCGGCGGCGCGGCGGTGGGAGCGTCGCACTGAGCGCCGCGGCCAACCGCCGACTGCTTTCAGGCCGACCCGCGCGAGGCGTGGGCGGGCAGGGCAATGCCTCCCAACGCGTACGCCGGGGCGGCTGGCTCGCCCCGCTGGGCGCCGGGATGCTGCTTGCCCTCGCGGTGGTTCTCGTCGTGGGTCGCCCGGCGGCGCCGCCCCATGCCGCCTCGGCCGCCGAGCTGCAGGCGTATGCCAACGACGTCGCCAAGCTGACCGCCCCGGCGGGCCAGGTCGTGGTCACTGATATGAAGCCTTCTGTGCGGAGCTGGGAGAGCGGCAGCCTCGCGAGCTCCGTGTTGGCCGCTCGGGCCGGCAGCTGGGCCATGACCTTCCGGCGGACCAGGACCGCACTGGTTCGGGTCAGCCCGCCTGCAGGCATGGATTCAGCCCAGGCCGGGTTCCTCAGCGCGCTTGATGCCTACGCCGGCGCGGCAGACCTCTTCCGCGCAGCCACCGGCTCGCCTACAGCCGAGGAGATCGGGCGGGCAACGACTGCCGCCCGCGGCGCCGACGCGATATACGCCTCGGCTTCGGCCATCTTGCAGCGGGCGCTGCGGGACGCCGGGCTGGCGCCCGACGTCCGCTTCCCAGCCGGCTGAACGGCGCTTCTACGGCCCTCCGCGGACGTAGAGGGTCTGGCCCGACACGTAGCTCGACTCGTCGCTGCAGAGGAAGGTGATCACCGACGCCAGGTCGTCCGGCGTCCCGACCCGCTGAATCGGCGTCTGTGAAGCGACCGCGGTCTTGAAGCTGTCGTAGTCGACGCCCATCCTCTCCGCCGTCTGCATCGTCATGCGGGTGTCGACGAACCCGGGCGCCACCGCGTTGACGTTGATGTTGAAGCGGCCCAGCTCGATCGCCAGGGTCCGGGCCATTCCCTGTAACCCGGCTTTGGCGGTGGAGTAGTTGACCTGGCCGCGGTTTCCCAGCGCCGACGTCGACGACAGCAGCACGATCTTGCCGTACTTGCGCGGCACCATCACCGCCTGCGCCGCCTGGGCGCAGAGAAAGGCGCCCTTGAGGTGGGTGTCGACGACGCCGTCCCAGTCCTCATCGGTCATCTTGTGGATCAGGTTGTCGCGAATGATCCCGGCGCAGGCGACCAGGATGTCGACCTGGGCGAACTTCTCGACCGCAGCATCGAAAAGCGCCTTCACCGAGTCGCGCTCGGTGACGTTGCACGCCACCGCCAGCGCCCGGCCGCCGGCCTTCTCGATCTCGCCGGCGACCTCTTTTGCCGGCCCGTCGTCGAGGTCCGCGATCACAACCGCGGCTCCCTCCTCCGCGAATCGCCTGGCCGTCGCGGCGCCGATGCCCCGGCCGCCGCCGGTGACCAATGCGACACGTTCCTTGAACCGCAAAGCTCCTTCCTCCGTGAAAAATCGACTGACGGAAGCTAGCACGGGGACCGCCCCCGAAGCAGCGCGGTGTCAGCCCGCGGTCATCTCCGATCGGGCCTGGACGGCGATTGCGACCAGGCCGGCGCCGAGGAGGACGAGGAGGACTGCAAGGCCGCTGGTATCGATCCCCTGGACCGCGGGGCGTCCGTAGGCGCGAAGCAAGGTCAGCCTGGTGGCCCAGTCGGGCACTCCCCAAGCCGACATCGCGCCCACCAACACCACCACCACGGATAACCCCAGGGCGGCGGACAGCACCCAGACCGCTAGTCGGGTGAATCGCGGCAGCATCGCCACGCCGGCGACACCCACCGCCAGTGCCAGCGGTAGCACCATGAGGGTTGCCCCGCGGAGGTGCGCCGCGTGCAGGTCGATGCCGAACCACTTTGCCGTGAAGACGACGGCGACGAACATCGCCCCGGTGGGTACCACGGCCGCAACCAGTAGGGCCGCGATCCTGGCGAGCTGGACGTCGAGCGGGCGGAGGGGCTGCGCCAGCAGGGCTTCAACCCGGCGCTCCTGTTGGTCGGCGGCGAAGCGGGCGACGACGTTTATGGCTGCGGTGGCGACCAGGGTCGCGCCCAGCACGAACACGGCAAAGCTGAGGAACCCGAGCGCCAGCTGAGATTCGCCGCCGCCGAGCCTTGCCAGGTAGGTCTTCAGCGCAGTTGAGGTGCCGAAACCTTCGGTGACCGGCTTGATGCTGGCGGTGTCCAGAGCTGCGAGAAGGACGATCCCTGACGTCCAGCCGACGATCGTCCAGCGCAGCTCCCAGATCGTCGCGGTGAGCAGCCTGCGGGGGTAGAACGGAAAGTGGCCCGCCTGCTCATGATGGCGATCGCGCGACCGGATCAGAGGCGCCCCGACATCGCGCCACCTGAAGACGGCAGCCGCCGCGATCGTGACCAGCGCTGTCGCAAGCAGGAGGGCTCCCGCGTAGGCCGGCTGCGGCTCCGTTCCCTCGGCGAGCGCGTGCCCCTGGTCGAAGTAGAAGAACGGGCTTACCCAGCGAATCACCGATAGTCCAGCGACCACATACGAGAGGTTGGCCAGCACGAAGGTCGACCCCGCCAGCGCCGCGACCAGGCCTGTGGCGCCTCTCCTGGACGGCAAGACCTGCGTCACCAGCATCGACAGGGCGAAGTAGAACAGCGCCGGCAGCACCAACATGAACAGGGTGATGGCCAGCGGTCCGGGAGGCAAAGGCAGCCCGGCGGCCTGGGTCCCGGCGATGCTGATCAGGGCGGCGAGAGCCGCGGCGGCGGCCAGCGCCAGCCCGAAGGCGAGGATCCTGCCGATCACCAACGTGGAGCGTCCCAGGCCGGTCCCGAGCCAGCTGTCGACCAGGCCGGTCTCCTCCTCGCCGCGCAGCGCCGCGGCTCCCGTTATCAGCGCATAGATCGCGAGGTAGATCGTGCTGGCGCCGAGCAGCCGCCAGTCCACGAACCCCGCCACGGTGTCGACACGCCGGGGTGGAGGAATCGCCACCGCGAAGGTCCGAGCCAGCGACTGCATCCCGGCGACCGCATCGGCGTTGTTCGTCGCCCCGCTTCCGAAAAGCGAGGTGAATTGTGTGGCTTGCTGGACCACCAGCACACCGAACCCGACGCCTATCACCAGGATGCCGCGCCAATGCGACAAGAACGCCTGGTAGGTGAAGCGCGTCGCCCGCCTCATTGATCTGGGGGCTGGTCCTCTGCAGGGCCCGGAGCCGGCGCTGACGGGTCGGTCCGCCCGGGCTCCACCAGCTCGGGCCCCTGGCCTTCCTTCTCGCCCTCGCCCAGGCGCTGGGGCCCCGACTCCAGCTCCGAACCGAGCCAGTCGCGCAGCCTGAACGCGGATCTTGCGAGGTGGTGCGCCTCGGGATCGCCTGGATCAGGAGCCTGGTGACCCGGCGCGGTCTCGCTCTCGGCGTCCGTCGGGGGCGCCGTGTCGGCTCCCGATTCGGGCGGCGGCTCCGTTGCCGGCACCGGTTCGGTCACGGGTTCGGGCGCCGTCTCGGGCTCCGGTTCGCTTGCCGCCACCGGTTCAACGGCGGACTCGTCCGCGTAGTAGGCGAGGAAGACCTCCTCGAGGCTTGGCTCCTGGCTCACCAGGTTGGTCACCCGGAGCCCCGAGATTGCCCGCAGCAACGGGTCGAAGTCACCCTGCACGTGGCACGTCAGCAAGCTGCCATGCACGCGTGCCTGGCTGACGCCCTGGATGCGGTTCAGCGCGTCCGCGTCCAGGTCCCCCTCGAAGCTGATCGTGACCCGGTGCACCCTCATCGAGTGGATCTCCTGCAGGTCGCCGTCGCGTATCAATCGTCCGTCGCGGATGATGCCGACGCGGCTGCAGGTGTGCTCGACCTCGGCGAAGACGTGGGACGACATGAAGACGGTCGCCCCGGCCTCGCGAGCCTCGGCGATCAGCCGGTAGAACTCCTGCTGCACCAGCGGGTCGAGGCCTGAAGTCGGCTCATCCAGGATCAGCACCCGGGGCTTGGCCATCAGCGCCGCCACCACCGCCAGCTTCTGCTTGTTGCCGCGCGAGTACTCGCGGTAGTGGCGAGACAGGTCAAGGCCCAATCGCTTGGCGAGCGTTCTGATGTCTGCGGCCGAGACCCCGCCCCGAAGGCCGGCCAGCAGGCTCAGCACCTGACCCCCGCGCATGTCGCCGAACTGGGCAAGCTCTCCGGGCAGGTAACCGACCATGGCCTTGACGCGAACCGGGTCGCGGGTGACGTCGACGCCGAAGATGGTGGCTGACCCGGAGGTCGGGCGGATCAGTCCCATCAACAGCCGCAGGGTGGTCGACTTGCCGGCGCCGTTGGGCCCCAGGTAGCCGTAGGCTTCACCGGGTCGTACCTCCAGGTCGAGATCGAAAAGGCCACGACCGGCTCCGAAGTCGCGCGTCAGGCCGCGCGTCTGGATGGCGGCGACGGGGATCTCTGCCACCGCAGCATTATGCGCAGCGCGACCGCAACCCTATACTCCGCACTGCATATTCCAGAACCCCAGGGCAGCGTCGGGGCTGGATCCAGACATGGGAGGTTCCGATGAAGTACGCGCGTCTGCTGGCGTCCGAGTTCCTGGGGACATTTGCGCTCACCTTCTTCGGCGCCGGCGCCATCGTCAGCGCCGCGGCCCTGCGCGTCAGCGAGCTCGGCAGCAGCGCGACCCCCGCGAACATCGTGCGCAGCTTTGGGCCGATCGACCTTGTCTTCGTCGCCCTGGCGCACGGCGTCGTCCTGGCTGTGATGGTCTCGGCTCTGGGCCGGATCTCTGGCGCCCATTTCAACCCCGCGGTCACTGTGGCCGCTTTCATCGGCCGCCACATCGAGGCGCCCATGGCCGCCTTCTATATCGTCACCCAGTTCGTCGGCGCCCTGGTCGCGGCGGCGCTCCTGAAGTACGTCTACCCCAATGACCTGCTGGGAGTGGTGAAGTACGGCGCCCCAACCTCCGCCGTCGACACCGGCAAGGCGATGGTGATCGAGGCGATCCTGACGTTCTTCCTGGTGCTGGTGATCTACGCCACCGCCATCGACCCCAAGGGCGCCTTCAAGCAGATCGCGGGCCTGGCGATCGGCTTCGTCCTGATCTTTGACATCCTGATGGGGGGACCGCTGACCGGCGCCGCGATGAACCCGGCCCGTGCCTTCGGGCCCTCTGTGTTCGCCGGGATCGTCAACACCGACCACTTCTTCATCTACTGGGTGGGCCCCCTGGTCGGCGCCGTGCTGGCCGCGGTCCTGTACCAGAACCTGCTGATACGGGACGACCTTGACGCCGAGCCGGAGCCGTCGCCGAACGAGGAAGCCGGCCCGGCCTAAGAACCCGACCGGCGGCGCCCCCGCGGCGGCCCGCCCAGGGGCAGCTCCGCCTGCACGGGCTCAGCCGGCAGGGCGATCGATTCCGGAGGGGGCAGGCCCAGCTCGAGCAGCTGCCCCATCTGCAGCCCGTTGACCACGGCGTAGTTGGACCGGTTGTTGTTGAACAGAACGTGCACCTCACGGGCTCGGTCGGCCATCTGGCGGACCGCCGGCACCCATTCCAGCAGCTCATCCTCGGGATAGAGGTAATCGAAGCGGTCGGCTGAGGTCTCGCCCTTCTTGTACCAGGTCTTGTAGTTGTGCCCGTGCATCCGCAGGACCGCCAGATCGGGGGTGGTGACGGCGAGATGCGGCTCCATCGACGCCGAACCCAGCTGCGGCTCGTCGACGACGCAGTAGGTCATCCCTGCCTCTTCGAGGAGCTCGGTGACGGCGTCGAACCTGCCCGGCTCGCTCCAGCTGCGGTGGCGAAATTCGACTATCAAACGGTCCTGCGGGTGCCGGTCCGGAAGCCGAGAGATGTAGTCCATGCTCCTGGGATTGGCCGTGAACCAGGGCGGGAACTGATAGTGCACCGCGCGCAGCTTGCCCGCGTCCCGGAGCGGCTTGAGGAGGGCCATGAAATCCTGCTCCTCATCCTCGGTTGCCTCACGGGGCCGGCCGCCCTCGCGTTCGTGCAAGGTCAGACTCCGGTATGCCTTGACGTTGAAAAGGAAACCTTCCGGGGTGCTCTCGGCCCACCGCTCCGCGACCCCCGGCTTGGCGATGCCATAGAAGGTGGTGTCGACTTCGACGATCGGAAAGAACCGGGCGTAGTACGAAAGCCTTTCCGATGCCGGCAGCCCGCGCGGATAGAAGTCCTTGTGGTCCGCCCAATTGCAAGTGCCGACGAGGATGCGACCCTGCTGCGTCACGCTGCAAGCGTATTCGGCAGGGGTTGCGACTGACGTAACTTCCCACGCCCGGCCGGCTTTGGTTTGATGCAGGTGATCCGAAGGGCCTTCGGCGCCGTAATAAGTCTGAGCCAGCCAGACACCGGCCACATCAACGCCGGGAGCCTTTATGGAGGTACCAGTCGTGCCCTTATCGAAAATGACCGCGGGCGTTTTCGGCGCCGTCTACACCCTGACCGGTTTGGTCGGCTTCGCCGTCACCGGTTTCTCCGGCAACGGGACCCTGATCGTCTTCGATCTCAGCGTCCTGCACAACATCGTCCACCTGGCGATCGGCCTGGCCGGGCTGGCAGCGTTCGCATCGGGCCCGGCGGCGTCGCGCATGTACGCGCAGGTCTTTGGCGTGGCGCTGGCCGTCATCGCGGTTCTCGGCATCGTCGTGTCCAACCCGCTGGGCCTGCTGCCCATCGGCGGGTACGACGTCTTCCTGCACGCGGCCTCGGCGGTGGTGCTCCTGTATGTCGGCTTCGCGGGCAGCTCGCGGGAGACAGCAGCGGCCTAACCCATCGTCAGACCCTGGAGAGCCCGTCCAGGAGGAGCCCCTTCACAGACGACGTGGAGGGGCTTCTCCATTCCAGGCGCTCGCCGGCGGCGGTTACCCTTGCCGCCATGACCGAGGCGATCTTCGTCCCCGACGGCGACAGCTTCATCCCGACCGAGCACGCTGCGGGGCCATGGGACCCCGGCGCGCTGCACGGCGGCGCTCCGGCGGCGTTGATGGCCCGCGCAATCGAGGCCGTCGAGCCCGAGCTGGGGATGTTTGTCAGCCGTCTCACGGCTGAGTTCATGCGCCCGGTTCCGATGGCCCCGCTGCGCCTGGCGACCGAGGTCATCCGGCCGGGGAAGAAGGTCCAGCTGGTCCAGGCTTCGCTGACCGCCGGCGGGACCCTGGTCGCGACGGCCACGGCGCTGCGGATCCGGCAGGCGCCGATCGAGGTCGCAGCTGGCGAGGAGGAGCCCGCGCCGCCACCGCCGGAGCAGGCCACCAGGCTAACCGATGTGCCGTGGCCGGGCTTTGGCGGGGCCATGAACCCATTGCTGGCGGCTGGGTCTGTGGTCGACCCGGGACCAGCCACGGTCTGGTTCAACCTCCGGATGCCGGTGGTCGCGGGCGAGCCGCCAAGCCCGCTGATGCGAGCAGTCGCGGCGGCCGATTTCGGCAACGGGATCAGCCGCGTGTTGGATTTCAGGCGGCACATCTTCATCAACCCCGACCTCACCGTCTACCTGAGCCGGAGCCCCCGGGGGGAGTGGATTGCCCTGGATTCCCAGACTTTCACCAACGGCAACGGAATCGGGCTGGCGCAGAGCCGCATCTTCGACCGCGACGGACGGGTCGGAAGTTCGCTACAAGCCCTCCTTTTGGATTCCAGAACACCGTAGACTGGGGGGTATGTCCTTCCTGAGGCATGGCTCTGGGCCGATGGGCCTGCATTTCGGGGAAGGTAGAAGCGGGGACGGCGAGCCGGGAATACCCGGGACTGACGACTGCGCCCACCCCGGCTGCGGCAGGCACGACGCCATCGCCTGCCGCTACATCGATCGCCGGGGCCGCCACTGTGGCTACTCCTGGTGCCCCGAGCACCAGCGCGTCTTCGAGGGCGACCCGTACTGCCGGCGCCACGGCAACGTGATGGCGGCGATCACGATCGGGACCATCGAGCGCATCGAGCCCCCCGATCTCGACAACCGGGCGCTCTCGCTGTGCGAGTGGGTTGCCAACGACCTGGACCACGAGATGGTGGGCCTTCTCGACGAGATCAAGGAGGGATCGGACGAGGCGTTCGTCCATATCAATCCCCTGCACCTGGTGGTGCAGAGAACGCCTCCCTCCCGCACCTGGGCTCGCACCTGGACGCTTGGCGACCACACCGGCACGATGCGCAAGATCGGGTTGGAGGTCAACGAGTCCGCGGACACGGTTGTGGTGGCCACCGTCGACGGCAACACCGTGGCCCGCGAGGTGCCTCCCTGGATCAGCGACCGCGGCACGCCCATCAGCGAGGAGGCGGTGCAGCGCCGACGCGATGAGTTCCGCGTCAAGCTGGTGGGGTCGATCGTGTGGTCGGCCAAGAACGCCGAGCGCCCCTGGGCGCCGGTTTCCTGAGAGCCGGCACCGGCCAGCCGCCCGCCGCGGGGGCGCCTCAACTCCAGGGCCAGCCTCTAAGATGAGCCACACATGAGTTCCGGCCAGGACTCCGACAGGCGGCGAAGGGACCGGCGAGTCACTGAGCGTCGTCGCTCCCACGTGCGGGCGCCGACGGGACCCTGGAGCGACCTCCACCGACCGCTACGAACGCTCCTCTTCCTCCTGATCGCGGCGGTCCTGATCCAGATCTACCACGAGAGCGAGTTCATCGCCGGCAAGGTCTTTGACGTGCTCCTGCTGTTCGTCTTCGCCGCCATCATCGCCCTGCTCTTGACGCCGCTGGTGGATCGCGTCGAGAAGGTCAAGATGTTGGGAGGGCGGCGCCCCCTTGCCGTGCTCACCGTGAACCTGGCGCTGGTGGTGTTGCTGGCCGCCTTCCTGGCCCTGCTCATTCCCAGCATCCTTTCCCAGGCCACCGCGCTGGGCCAGCAGGCGCCCAGGATGATGGCCCAGGTGCAGGACGCCGCCAACGGGGTCGAGAGCTGGCTCAGCAGCCGCGGAATTCCCATCCATCTGGGGGTCCCCGCTGATCTCAACAGCCTGGTGGCTCCCGTCCTGGGTTCGGCGCTGCAGATCGCCTCAGGCGTGCTCGGCGGGCTGATCAACCTGCTGCTGATCCTGGTCATCGCGCTGTACCTCCAGATTCAGGGTCGCGAAATGATCGCTGCGTTGCGCCAGCTGTACCCGCGGCAGCAGCAGTTCTTCGACTTCACCCTGGTCGCCGCGGGATCAACCCTGGCCCGTTACGTGCGGGGCCAGGTGATCTTCGCGGCGGTGGTGGCCGCCATCACCGGGATCGCGCTGTCCCTGGTCGGCGTTCACTTCGCCCTGGTGGTGGCGGTGATCACCTTCTTCCTCGAGCTGGTGCCGCTCGCCGGGGCGCCCATCGCCATGGCGCTGGCGGTGGTGATCGCCCTCACCCAGGGGCCGGTGGTGACGACCGAGACCGCGGTGGCGACGCTCCTCATCCACTTGACGCTGGCGTACACGCTGGGTCTGAAGGTGGTCGGCGACGCCACTCGGGTCCACCCGCTGGTGGCGATGTTGGCGCTGGTTCTCGGCGCCGAGCTGGGAGGCGTGCTGGGGGCGCTCTTCGCCATCCCGATTGCGGGGATCCTCAACGTCTATCTCGGCGCCCTCTATCGCGCCCGGCGCGGTGAGTCAGCGTTTGTTCTGCCCACCCAATCCGAGCCGACGACGCTGGAACATCTCCCCAACCTGGGGGAAGAGATCACCCAGATGGCCGAGGAGGAGAGGATCGGAGGCCGCCGGCGGGTGGCTCGCAAGCCCGCGGTCGAGACCCCGGCTGCTCCGGCCAAACGGCGCACGGCCCCCAAGCCAACGACCGGCGGCTGAGGTCAGTCGTGCCTGACGAACCTCACATGGCGGCGGTGGTGCGCCGTGCTGCCCTCCCTGGCGACGACGCTGAGCGACCCGTCTGACTCCAGCGTGATCAGCCTGGCCTCCTTGAGGGTTTCCACGCCGTGCTCCCGCAGCGACTCCATCACCTCCTCCCTGGTGACGCCCTCCTTCTCAAGCACGCCCGGGATCCACTCCCCATCGCGGGCGACGGCGACGCTCGGGGCCACCACCAGCCGGTTGAAGAACGGCACCCTCACCCTCAGGAACCCGATCGCAAAGTTGAGACTGATGAGCACCGCGATGATGATGATCCCGCCCGTGAGCGAGCTGTCCGGCCCGGTCATCGCGGGCTGCACGGCGTTGGCGACGAGCAGGATGAAGACCAGGTCGAAGAGCGTGAATTGGCCGATCTCACGCTTCCCGAAGACGCGCAGACCGATGAGGAGCACCAGGTAGATCACGGCCGATCGCAGGACCAGCTCCAGCGCCGGGGTGCCCAGCTTGAGGAAATCCATCCGCTCGGAGCTTAGCCGAGCGGCTTAGCCCGCGACCGGGCTCGCCTCCGCCAGGAAGGGCGCCACCAGCGCCGCCGCTCGGGCGCCGGTCTCCGGGGATACGTGGCCGCCGCGGCTGATGCCCTCGAACTCCGACAGCCAACCCTGGTCGTCGGCCACCGCGGCCTCGGCGGCGGGGCCGCCCAGCCGTGAGGCGAAGCGGGCGGCCAGGTAGGTGAGCCTGCCGCTGCCGGTCTCGGCTTCGTACTCCTGAGCCTGCTTGGTCAGCAGGGATGCCATATAGGTCATCGCCATCCGGCGCTCGAGGCGGCGGACACGCAGTTGGGCGCCGTCGACGTCGAGGCCCGCCAGTGCCGTCACGTCGTTCTGCAGGGCCGGCAGCGAGGCCAGCAGCGCGCGGCCCAGCTCGGCCGACCCGCCGCGGCCGGAGGCCGACGACTCGCAGAGACGCTCGACCTCGTCGAAGTACGCCGCCCCGTAGCCCCGGCTGAGGGCCCGCAGCACGTCCAGCGCCATGATGTTGCCGGAGCCCTCCCAGATCGCGTGGACGTAGACATCGCGAAGGATGCGGCCGTTGGGCCAGTCCTCGATGTAGCCGTTGCCGCCACGGACCTCCATCGCCTCGGTGGCCACGATCCTGGCCCGCTCGGCGGAGTAGCCCTTGAGCATCGGCGTGAGCATCCGCAGCACGCGCTCGCTCTGGCCGTCGCCGCGGTCGGCTTTCTCCATCAGCATCGAGACCTCGATGCCCGCGGACAGGGTAGCCACCTGCTCGGTGACAAGCTCGACCAGGGTGTCGCGCATCAGGGGGTGCCGGTCCAGCTGGGCGCCGAAGGTCTGGCGTTTGCTGGTGTGCTCGAGGGACTCGAATACCGACCGGCGCATCGAGGCGGCCGACGCCATCACGATGCCGACCCGGGTGTGGTTGACCATGTCCAGCATCTGCTTCATGCCACGGTCGATGTCGCCGACCGGCCAGGCGAAAGCGCCCCGCAACCCGAGCTCGGACGAGGCCAGCCCCTTGTTGCCGAACTTGGACTTGAGCCGGTGGAAGATGTAGGAGTTCCGCCTCGGGTTGCCGTTGTTGGGGTTGTCGGCGATCCCGTCCGGCAGGATCCGTGGCATCAGGAAGAGGCCGAGCCCGCCGGTGCCGGGGCCGGCTCCCTCGGGGCGCGCCAGCACCAGGGCCAGGTCGAAGGTGGGGTTGGTGGCAAACCATTTCTCGCCCCAGAGCCGCCAGTTGCCGTCCTCGTCCTGGACCGCACGGCACTCGTTGGCGCCGACGTCGGAGCCGCCTGCCTTCTCGGTCAGGAACATCGCCGAGGTGAGGTACTTGGAGCGGTCGTCGCTGGCGAGGCCGGGAATCCACTTCTGGAACAGCTCGGGGTCGTTGCGCTTCAGCGCCCGCGCCATCGCCGAAACCATCGCGATGGAGCAGCCCGTCTGGGTCTGGTCGGCCTGCAGGAAGAAGTACTCGACGGCGGCGTGGAGAACGGCCGGGGCGACGTCGGGCAGACCGCGCCAGCCGGGAACGAAGCTCATCCCCACGACCCCGAAGGCGTGAATGGTCGATTCGATCTCCTTGAAGGCGGGGTGATAGTCGATCTCATCGACGCGCTGGCCGCGATGGTCGTACTGGCGCAGCACCGGGGGGTTGTTGGCGTTGATGGGGACCAGCGGGTCGATCACGGTGGGTGCGATCCGGCCGGCATCGCGCATCGCCGCCTCTGCCACCGGCCAGACCTCTTCACCGACGGCCCGCCGAACCAGCCACTGGAGGTGCGCATCGCCGGAGTACCAGTCGGCGCTCTGCACCTCGGGTATGTGGTGGGAGCCCGTGTCCTGAACGAATTCTGCCTGGCCCACGCGCTAAGGCTACAACGGCGTTTCGCCGCTGGGAACAATCGGCGTCAAAGCACGTTGGACGGTTTGATAACCGGGCGGTTGAGGCAAGATGGAACAAGCGGCGACCACTCGCCGCTCCCGCCGGGCCGGCAAGTGAGGACAAGATGAGCACAGAGCAGCAGGTAGTGAAGACCGAAGACGAGTGGAAGTCGGAGTTGACGCCGGAGCAGTACCACATCCTTCGCGAGAAGGGCACCGAACGGGCCTTCACCGGCGAGTACGTCAACGAGCACCGCGATGGGACCTACACCTGCGCCGCCTGTGGCGCTGAGCTGTTCGACTCCAAGACCAAGTTCGAGTCCGGCTCCGGCTGGCCCAGCTTCTACGAGCCCAAGAACCTCGAGAACGTCGAGCTGCGGCCGGACAACAGCTTCTTCATGAAGCGCACCGAGGTCGTCTGCAAGCGGTGCGGTGGGCACCTGGGCCACGTCTTCGACGACGGTCCTGACCCCACCGGCCAGCGCTACTGCATCAACTCGGCGTCTCTGAAGCTGCAGCCGGAGGAGACTGCCGGCTAGTCGTCGCAACCGGCCGCGAGGCGGCCGGTCGTACGTGCCCAATAAGATTGGCGCCATGTCCCAGCCGGACGTGGCGCAGCGGAGGTCGGTCTTTCTTGACGCGCTGGCGCGCCTTCACGAGCGCTTCCTGGTCGGCGTCGAGGGCGTCACCGAGGTCTGGCTGATCCGGCACGGCGACGCCTACGCTGAGCTGGTGTCGCTGGACGACAGCAATATCGATCCCCCGCTGAGCCCCAAGGGGAGGCACGAGGCGGAGAGGCTCGGGTTGCGTCTTCGTGACGCCGGCATCAGCGGCATCTGGGCAAGCACCATCGTGCGGGCGCAGGAGACCGCCGAGATCGCCGGCGGGCCGTCAGGGCTGACGGTGCAGACCGACGATCGCCTTCGCGAGGCCAAGACCCACTGGGAAGACCTCGACCTCGACGGCGAGACGCCGGGGAAGGCTCCCGGCGGCTACATCCCCTTCGTGGAGCCGGCCGACGAGGTGGTGGCCCGGATGGACGCCGCCATCAAGACCATCGCGGTGACCGCGGGACCAGGCCATCGAGTCGCCGCCATCAGCCACGCCGGCGCCATCAGCTTCTACCTGGCCCACCTGCTGCAACTCGACTCCGGGCCGCTGCGGGTGCTGCCGCAGTTCACCAGCGTCAGCGTGATCCTGATCAAGGACGACCGGATCGTGGTTCAATCGATCGGCGATGTCGGGCACCTTGCCGGCGACCCATACGCCGGCTAGCGGGATGGAGGATCTGAGAGGGAGGCTGCAGGGCTACCTGCGGCGTCACCTGGAGCGCGCCCAGCTGGAGCTCTCCAGCATCGACGCCATCCCCGAGGGCCATTCCGGGTTCACGTATTTCCTTACCGCGACCGACGGCGGATGGAGCCAGCGCTACGTCCTCCGCCTGCCGCCGCCGGGGGCGCGGATCACCGGTCCCGCCGACGTTCTGAGGCAGGGTCGGATCATGGCGGCCCTCAACGAGCAGGGTCTCCCCACGCCGCGCATCGTCGCCAACGAAGAGGACCCCACGGTTCTGGACGGGAGGCCTTTCTGCCTGATGGAGGCGGTTGAGGGTACCCGGATCGAGCCTCTGGTGGGGCAGGTCCCTTCGATCAGCATCGCCGTCGCCGCGGTTGATACGCTGCGGCGCATCCAGCAGGTCGAGATCGAGCAGTCGGGGCTTGCCGGTGAGCGCGCGGTGCCCCTGACCGAGGAGATGATGCGCTGGGCGTGGCTGATGCAGCGAGCCCCCGAAGAGCTGACCGGCGCCGCTCCCGCGCTGGGGGCCCGGCTGGCGGAGAAGCAGCCCTCTGATCCCGAGCCCTGCCTGGTCCACGGCGACTTCCACTACGGCAACATGCTGTTCCGTATCGAAGACGGCAAGCCGGTGGTGGTGGCGGTGCTCGATTGGGAGATCGCCGAGATCGGCCCGCCCCTGCTCGACCTGGGATGTCTCTGCATCGTCGCGCAGCGCAACCAGGTTCCCGGCGCCCCCAACCCCGGCGGCGGTATCGAGCTCAACGTAGAAGACGTGATCGAGGTCTACGGCGCTGAACCGGCTGAGGCGCGCTGGTACCTGGCCCTGAGCTGCTACAAGTACGCCTCCATCTTCGGCTACAACCTGATGCTTCACCGCCGCGGCAAGCGGCCGGACCCGATGTATGAGCAGCTGACCGGGGTGATCATGGCCCTCATCGACAGCGGCAGCGAGCTGCTAGCGTGACCCCCGTCGACCCGCGTCGAATCACCACGAGGAGAGACTGATGAGCTGGGATTTCTCAACCGAGCCCGAGTTCCAGGAGAAGCTGGACTGGATGGAGACGTTCGTCAGGGAGGAGGTCTGGCCGCTGGAGGTCATCGACACCGACCTGGCCGGCTTCACCCGGCTGATCCGTCCCCTCCAGGATGAGGTCAAGGCGCGCGGCCTATGGGCCACCCACCTGCCTCCGGAGCACGGCGGCCAGGGCTATGGACAGGTCAAGCTCGGCCTGATGCACGAGATCGAGGGCAGCACCATATTCGGACCCACGATCTTCGGCAACCAGGCGCCGGACTCGGGCAACTCCGAGATCCTCGCCCTCTACGGAACCGACGAGCAGAAGAAGAAGTGGCTCGAGCCGCTGCTAGCCGGGGAGTACCGGTCTTGCTTCTCCATGACCGAGCCCGCTCCGGGGGCCGGCGCTGACCCCACGATGCTGCGCACCACCGCCCGGCGCGAGGGCGACGAGTGGGTCATCAACGGGCACAAGTGGTTCAGCAGCAATGGCATGATCGCCGACTTCCTGATCGTCATGGTGGTGACCGACCCTGACAACGAGAACCAGTACGCGCGAGCCTCGATGATCATCGTCCCCAAGGACGCTCCCGGGCTCAACGTTGCCCGCAACATCCCCAACATGGTCAGCGAGCACGAGCCCTTCGGCATGGGCCATTCCGAGATCTTCTACGACGACTGCAGGGTGCCTGTCGAGAACCTGCTGGGCGGCGAGGGCCAGGGCTTCCTGATCGCGCAGATGCGGCTGGGCCCCGGGCGGATCCACCACTGCATGCGCTGGCTGGGGCAGGCGCGTCGGGCCTTCGACATGCTCTGCGAGCGCTCCCTTCAGCGCACCGGCTTCGGGGGAGAGCTGGCGCGCAAGCAAACGGTCCAGAACTGGATCGCCGATTCGGCCGCGGAGATGGAGGCGGCGCGCCTGATGACGTTGCACGCCGCCTGGAAGATGGACCAGGAGGGCCCCAGCGCCGCCCGCAAGGAGATCTCGATGATCAAGTTCTTCGGCGCCAAGGTGCTGCACGACGTGATCGACAGGGCCATCCAGGTGCACGGCTCGTTGGGCTTCAGCTCCGACATCCCGCTGGAGGGGATGTACCGCGCCGCCAGGGCCGCCCGGATCTATGACGGGCCCGACGAGGTCCACCGCGTGACCGTCGCCCGCCAGGTGCTGAAGGGCTACACCCCCCCCGAGGGCCCATGGCCCCGCGACCACATCCCCACGCGACGCGAGGCCGCCCAGCGTAAGTTCGCGGCGCAGCTGGAGGCGGTCACCGCCAACGCCTGAGCTCGAGTCCCGCCCTTTGGCTGGGTGACGGCCTCAGCCGATGGGCGGCGGGGTTACCTGGATCGACTTGTTGAAGTCGGCGTAGTCCAGCTGCGCGTGCGCGGTCACGTGCACCGGCTGGGGCGTCGAGGCCGGTTTGGGGCTGGCGCCGCCGAGGTTGAAGCCGCCTAGACCGCCCAGGTCCATGGTCGAGTCAAGGCTGAAGCTGACCCTGCGAACGAGGTGGTCCGCCGTCCCCACCCAGACCTCGATCGTGTACTGGCTCTGCTTCACGATGTCGTCGAAGAACTGGTTGGACTTGCCGTCCGCGAGCACGCCCTTGTGGCTGAGCTCGTCCTTGAGCTTGGCGGTGTCCAGCTTGACTCGATAGTGGTGGACGTGGGCGCCGTCCACGTCCGTATCGGCAAAGGTCTGGTCGACGCTCAGGTACTTCAGCAGGTCGGTCATGGTCGCCGGGTCGAGGCTGTCAAGGCTTGCGCCGCCGGTGAGACCGTTGCCCAGGACGTTTGCGCCCGAGCCCGCCGTCGACTTCTTCCAGGCTCCGCTGAGGAGGTCCTTGCTGTAACTGTCGGCGCCGATGCGGATGGCGCTGAATTCGATCGAGATGCCGTTGAGCTTGGCGGTCGCATCGAAGGCCAAGCGGTCCGGCTTCACCACCTTCAAGTCGCCGGTGAAGTTGCCATTGAAGGTGCCGCTGATCGCGCTCGACCCGCCGGAGCTCCCCGATAGGCCTAACGACTTACCTGACAGCGGGAAACTTTCCGTGGCCGCGAACTTGATGGTGTAGCTGCTCAGGCTGTCCGTGGCCTTGACCGCCGCTGCCAGCACCATGGCGGGGGACTCGACAACCGCGGCGCCATGCGCGCCACAGCCGCAAAACGTCGCGGCCGCAATCACGGCTACCAGGGATCGCTTCAGGAGCATTTCACGCTGAAGCTTGGCAGTTTTGAGATCGAGCGGGGTCGCTATGACAGCCTTGTTACATGTAACCTGACCGCCAGGAGGCGCGATGAGAAGAAGCGGCCCGGTCCGTTGGATCCAGCTCCTTCTTGTTTTCCTTGCGGTAGTGGCCCTGGTCCTGGGGATCGTCCTCAAGTCGACCGTCGGCCTACCCCTAACGCAGAGGTCGGGCGTCGACACCGAATTGGTGGCGGTGTCCTGCGGCGGATCGGGGCACTGCCACGCGGTCTCCGCCGGTGGACGGGTCATCGTCCAGAGCGGCGACACCTGGGCGACCGAGGATTCCGGCACCACCCGAAATCTGCACGGCATCAGCTGCCCCGACGCCAGCCACTGCTGGGCGGTCGGCGACGGCGGCACCGTGATCAGGTACGACGCGGGGACGTGGTCGCCCCAAGCTTCGGGAACGCCCCTCGACCTCTTCGGTGTTGACTGCCCCAGCGCCGGCGGCTGCCGAGCGGTGGGCAAGGGTGGGGTGGTCGACTTCTTCGATGGTCGGAGCTGGCGGCTGCAGGCGACCAGGACGTTGCGGGACCTGGAGACGGTTGCCTGCGCGGACATCGATCACTGCGTGGCCGGCGGCCGGGGTGGCGTGGTCATGGTCCTCAGTGGGGGAGGATGGGTACTGGCTTCGTCGGGCACATCCGCGGACCTGCGGGGCTCGGCCTGTTCCGATGCCGGCCACTGCAGGATCGTTGGCGACGGCGGAACGATCAGGTTCTTCGACGGTGGCGCCCGCCTGGACCCCGAGCCGGCCCAAACGTCCGAGGCCCTCTCCGCAGTCTCGTGCAGCGACGCCACGCATTGCTGGGCGGCCGGCGACTCGGGCACGGTGCTGTTCTACGACGGCAGCAAGTGGACGCCCATCGACTCGGGCGTTACAACCAGGCTTGACGGTGTAGCCAGCGTCGACGCCGCCCACGCCCTGCTGGCGGGCGACCAGGGGCTGCTGCTGGACGCAAGCACCCCTCCGTGGCTGCTGCTGCTCTTCGGCGAGGATGGCGCCTACCGTCTGCTGGTGGCGGCACTCGTGCTGGCGGTCCTGACGGCATTGATCACGGTGGGTGCGGCCGCCGCCTCCGCGCTGGTTGGATCGCGCTAGCGGATCGCGACTGCCAATTCGCCGCGCTTGCCCGCCCAGATGACATATGGGAGGATTGATCCATGCCCCGATCCATGTGGAAGGGTGCCATCAGCTTTGGCATGGTGGCGATCCCTGTCCGGCTCTACCTTGCGACCGAGTCGAAGTCGGTGTCTTTCAGGTCGCTCTGCCCCTGCCACAAGCAGCCGATCAAGCAGAAGCGCCACTGCCCGGTCGACGACGAGGTCCTCGATTACAAGGACGTGGTTCGCGGCTTCGAGATCAGCAAGGACACCTTCGTCGTCATGGACGAGGAGGACTTCGACAACCTCCCGCTGGCCAGCGCGCACACCATCGACATCGCTGAATTCGTCGACGGCGACGCCATCCCGGCCGAGCTGTACATGAAGCAGGCCTACTACCTGGAGCCCGAGAAGGTCGGCGTCAAGCCCTACTACCTGATGCGCGAGGCGCTCAAGGACATGGGCAAGGTCGCTGTCGGCAAGATCGCTCTGCGAGACCGGGAGCACATGGCGACGATGCGCCCCTTCGGCAAGGGGATGATCGTCAATTCGCTCCACTGGCCCGACGAGATCCGGTCGATGGACGATCTCAACCTCCCCGAGGATGAGGTCAAGATCGACAAGCGCGAGATGGCGATGGCCAAGATGCTGATCGAGAACCTCAGCGACGAGTTCGATCCCGAGCGCTACCACGACGAGTACCGCGAAGCCATCATCCGGGTGGCGCAGGCCAAGGCCGACGGCGAAGAGATCTCTGTGGTAGAGCCAGAAACCCCCAAAGTCATGGACCTCATGGCGGCGCTCAAGGCGTCAGTGGAGGCGAGCAAGCGCGGTGGCGCGTCCGACGCCGCCGAAGACGATGGCGCCAGCGCCAAACCTCGGGTCGTGAAGGGTCGCACCAGCCGGTCACGTTCCGGAGACGCTGTGGCTGAGAAGGCTGAGGAGAAGCCGCGCCGGAGGGTGGCCAAAGCATCCTGATCTCGGGCGGCAGGCGCGCAAGATAGGCTTGATCTGATGCCGAATAAGCGCCTCACCGTACTCCCGGGAGCCCCTCTGCCGCGCCTTGTGGGCCGCCAGCCAGACCTGGTGCGGCCGGCCGCGCCGACGCTCGAGCCGACCCTACTGCCGCTCGAGCCCGCCCGGCTCCCGGGGACCTTGATGCCCATGTTTCCGGGCGGTGCCAGCGAGCCGTTCGACTCCACTGAGCATCTCTTCGAAGTGCGCTGGGATGGGCTTCGCGCTCTGGCCTTCGTCGAAGGCGGCGGGTATCACCTCCAGGACCAGTCCGGCCGCAACATCACTGAGCTCTTTCCCGAGCTCGGCGAGCTTCCTCGTCGTCTCAGCGCCGACGAGGTGATCCTGGATGGCATCGTCGTCATCTCCGATGCCCAGGGCCTGCCCGACTTCGCCGCCCTGGACCGCCGGATGCGCCTCTCCAGTGCGGCGGGCGTCGCCCAGGCGGCGGCACGCCAGGCGGCGGCCTTCATCGTGTTCGACATCCTCTACTCGGAGGCGCGCTCGGTGATGTCGATGACGCTGCTGAAGCGTCGCCGCCTGCTTCGCCAGGTGCTTGCCGGCGAGGGCCGCATCTGCCTCTCGGACGCGGTGCCCGCCGAGGGTGTCGCCTTCTTCGAGGCGGCTCGCGAGATGGGGATCCAGGCGGTCATCGCCAAGCGCAAGGACAGCCTTTACCTCCCCGGGGGCCGCAGTCCCTCCTGGCTGCTGGTCCAAGATGTGCCGCGCCAGGACGTCGTGGTTGCGGGCTACACGCCCGACGCCTCGGGGAAGCCGTTCGAAGCCCTGCTGACGGCGTGCTACGTCGACCACCGGCTGACGTACGCCGGCGCCGTCGGCGGCGGCTTCGACCAGCGCACCGAGCGCCTCCTGGCGACGGCACTGCCGGGGTTGCGGGCTGGTGCGGAGATGCCCGAAGGCGCCGATCGGGTGCCCGAGGACGCGGTCTGGGTGCGGCCCGAGCTGGTGGCGTCGGTGAAGTTCAGCGAGTGGACCCCGGAGGGACTGCTGCGCTTCCCGATCTTTGTCGGGATGCACCCCGAGGTCGATCCACGGGCCTGCGTTCGCCACCCGCTGCTGCCGCCGCGGGCCGCCGTCCCGCGGCGCCGGAAGCTCAAGATCGAGCTGCCGCAGCTGCCTTTCGTCGCCCCTGAGACGTGAGACCCTACGCCGCTCGCCGTGCCTGACAAGCTCCAGGAATATCGCCGGAAGCGAAGTTTCGACAAGACCCCCGAGCCCGCGGGCAAGGTCCAGCCCCGCCAGGGCATCAGCCGCTTCGTGGTCCAGAAGCATCGCGCCAGCCGCCTGCACTACGACTTCCGGCTCGAGATCGGCGGCGTGCTGGTCTCCTGGGCGGTGCCCAAGGGTCCCAGTCTGGATCCCACTGATCGGCGCCTGGCGGTGCACGTCGAGGACCACCCCATCGAGTACTTCGACTTCGAGGGCACCATCCCCAAGGGCGAGTACGGCGGCGGCACGGTGATGGTCTGGGACTGGGGTGGGGTGAGATGGCTGGGCGACAACCCGGAGGCGATGATCGACGCCCACGACCTCAAGTTCGAGCTCTTCGGACGCAAGCTGCGGGGCGCCTATGCCATCGTCGGCGGGCGAGGCGACGACAAGGCCTGGTTCATGATCAAGAAACGCGACCACGGCGCGACGGGGGCCGACGTTACCGAGCAGGACCTCTCGGTGCTGTCGGGACGGTCGATGGACGAGATCGCGGCCGCGGGCAACCGCGTCTGGCACTCCAACCAACCGGCGGCTGAGCAGGGCGAGGACGCCGGCGGCTTCGCCGACCTCGGCCACGCCCGGAAGGCAACCTTTCCGGCGGTGATGGAGCCGATGCTGGCTCATCCCGAGACCCGTGCCTTCAACGACCCGGGATGGAACTACGAGCTCAAGCTCGACGGCTTCCGCACCCTCGCCCTGGTTCGCGACGGCAAGGTGCGACTGCTGTCGAGAAGAGGCGGCGACGCCACCAAACAGTTTCCCGAACTACTCGACCTGAGCGTCCTGGTGAGGTCAAAGCAGGCCGTCCTGGATGGCGAGGTGGTCGCCATCGATGAAGACGGCCTGCCCAGCTTCGGTCGCCTGCAGGAGAGGACCGGCTGGAAGGGTGGGCGCTCTGCGCGCGAGCCTCACCCCACCATTCCCATCCTCTATTACGTCTTCGACCTGCTCTACGACGACGGCTACTCCCTTCTTTCGGTGCCGCTCAAGGAGCGGCGGCGGCTGCTGATGGCCAGGCTCCTGGACGGTCCCTCGGTCCGTCTCCTGGACAGCTTCAGCGGCGCCGACGGCGAGCTTCTGTTCCAGGCGGCCAAGGCCCAGGGCCAGGAAGGTGTAGTCGCCAAGAAGCTCAACTCGGTGTACACGCCGGGAAAGCGGAGCCGCAGCTGGCTGAAGATCAAGGCCAACCGTGAGCAGTCGTGCGCCGTGGTCGGCTTCACCGCGCCGCAGGGAGGCCGCGAGCACTTTGGATCGCTGGCCCTGGCGGTGCTGGAGGGCGGCAAGCTGAGCTACGCGGGCCAGGTCGGCAGCGGATTCGATGGCAAGACCCTCGACGCGGTGATGAAAGCCCTGGCCGCACTGGTGGTGGCCGAGCCGGACGGGCTGGCCCGCAAGAGCCTGGCGCCCAAAAGCACGACCTGGGTCCGCCCTGAGCTCGTATGCGACGTCAAGTACAACGAGTGGACCAGGGAGAACATCCTGCGGCAGCCCACCTTCCTAAGAATGCGGCCCGACCTGAGAGTCGAGGACTGCCGCCGCGAGGAGGCCTAGGCTCGGTGCCCGGCATCTTCTCGCGCTTTGGTCGAGGGTCCAAGGGATCGCTCGCTGAAAGGCATCGAATGATGCTGCTGGCGATGAGTCTCTTCGAGCAGGACACCTCTTTCGACCATGTCGAGGCGGCTCTCAAAAAGGCCGGCCTGTCGCACCGGGAGGCCGCCGCCGTCGCCGGACAGGCCCGCGCCAGGTTTGAAAGCGAGGTCCTCCGGAGCACCAGCCTGCCGAAATCGGCGCACTACGACGTCAACTACTACTTCCTGCTCGGCGTGACCCCGACGGCCTCGACCGAGCGCATCCGCCGCAGCTACCGGCGCAAGGCGAGGGAGTATCACCCGGATCTCCACAACAAGGAGTTCAGCCGCGAGTTCTGGGTCCAGCTGATGGTCATGGTCGGCGACGCCAACGAGGTCCTGGCCGACCCGGCCAAGCGCAGGGCGTACGACCTGGTCTGGCGCGAGCGCAGTGAGAAGGTTGCGGCCGAGAACCGGCGCAATGGGAACGACCAGGGCGACTGGGAGACGCACAACCGGTTGCAGATGGCTGAGCTCTCGGAGCTGGAGGACGACATGGCGACGCAGGTCGACGCCATCAAGGCCGCGACCGCCGGCGGGGTTGCGATCGATGGCGCGGTATCGACGCTGGCGGACTCCCTCGAGAAGTACGAGAGCGACATCCTGGGACTCAGGACCGAGACTCACGGCTCACCCCCTCAATACCTGCGATTTGGGGAGACCGTGAGGTATGAGATGCAGCGCAAGGAGCGGCTGGTGTCCGGGCTAAAAGAGCTGGTGGCCTGGCTTCCTCAGGCCCAGTCCACCGAGACGCCGGGCGCCATCGCTTCCCGGATCTCGGAGCTGGAGCAGGTGATGCTCTCCGTCCGCGCGGCCCAGAACCAGTTCGACATATCGGGCCTGCGCTAACCCACCGCGCTTAGGCGCCAGGTGCGCCTCCGATGACGGCGCGAGGGCGTCTGGGAATGGCTACCAGCGCCACCCCCGCGGCGACAAACGTCACCCCCGCGCTGACCGTCAGCGCAAAGCCGAGGCCGAAATGCAGCAGCGGGCCGGTGATGGCCGAGCCGATCGGGTTGCCCGAGAAGTTGAGGCTCATCGAAACCGCCATCGCGCGACCGAACCAGGCGACCTCGGTGGCGCGCTGCCGCAGCGAGAAGTTGGCGACTTCGACAGGGCCCATCGACAGCCCGATCACCAGCGACGCCAGGTAGACAACCCTTATGTCGGTGGCGACCAGGAGTATCGCGATCGCGGCTCCCGCGACCACGGTCAACCCGGCGATGACATGGCGTTCGTGGCCTTCAGAGTCGATCCGCCCAAATAACAGCGCGGAGACCACCCCGCCGACGCCCTGGAGGGCCCACATCCAGCCGACCTGGGCGGCGCCGCCGTGGAGGTGGTCGAGGATCAACACCGGGATCGCCACGATCAGGATCCCGGCGCCGATGTTGAGCACGAAGAGGGACAGCGCCAGGCCGCGGAGAGTGACGTTGCGGACGACGTAGCCGATCGCGGCCAACGCGTCGCGTAGAAGTGGGGCGCTCGACTCCGAGGTCGAGCCCGGCTCGGGCATCCCGATCATGACCACTCCTCCCGCCGCGAATGTCAGGGCGGTGACCAGCAACGCCATCTCGGCGCCGACCGACCCGACCAGGCCGCCGGCGATCGCCGGGCCGGCGATCGCCACCGCCGTGTAGCCCACGCTGTCGGCGGCGTTGCCGCGGTCCCAGAGGTGACGCGGGAGCAGCAGCGGCACCATCGTCCGCAACCCGGCCGCGCTCAGCAGGCCGGTGACCGAGCCCAGTGTGACCAGTGGTAGCAGCAGCGCCGGGGTCAGCAGGTGGGTCGCCGACAGGCCGGCAATCATAAGCAGCGAGCTGGTGGCGACGAAGTAGTCGAAGGTGATGAACCTGACGCGGCCGTAGCGGTCGATCAGGGCTCCCGCGACGGGACTAGCCGCCAGCCCGGGGAAGGCACCGAAGAAAACGACCAGGCCGGCGAGCCCCGCGGAGTGGAACTTCTGGAGAGCAAAGAGGACCATTGCGACGACCCACATCGACTGGGCGCCACGCCCCAGCAGCGAGGTTGCGGCGAGCCGGCCGAAACCAGCCACCCGGAAGAGCGACAGGTAGCTGACGTCGTTCTCAGGCCGGAGTTCCATGCTCCCCGAGGCTACCTGTGGACCTGCTGAGCCCGGGCCGCTCTTGTACAATCCCCCGCGTCTCTGACGCCGTAGTCAGGTTTTCCGCGGCCCTGCCGCTACCACTGTGAGGATGCTGCGTGAACGTTTTCGTTACCGTGAAGCAGACCCCCGACCCCAACGCCACCCCCAAACTGGGCGACAACCACCGCCTGGTCCGAGAGGGTGTCGAGCTGGTCATGGACCAGGGCGATGAGTACGGCGTCGAGGAGGGACTGCAGCTCGCCGAGAAGACCGGAGGCCAGGTGACGGTGGTGTCGATGGGGCCGGAAAAGGCCAATGACGCGATCCGCAAGGCGCTGTCGATGGGAGCCGAGAGCGGCATTCTGATCACCGATCCGGCGCTCGCCGGCTCCGATGGCCTGGGCACTGCCCGCGCCATCGCCGCGGCGGTCAAGGACAAGGGCTTCGACATCCTCATCTGCGGGACCGAGTCCTTCGATGGCTCCACCGGGATGGTGCCGCCGATGGTCGCGGAGATCCTTGGCATCCCACACCTCTCCTTCGCCAAGAAGCTCGACGTCGAGGACGGCAAGATAAAGGTGCAGCGCCAAACGGCGGACGGCTACGTGACGTTGGAGACGGAAACTCCGGTGGTCGTCACCGTCACCGGCGGCCTCAACGAGCCGCGGTACCCAACCCTCAAAGGCATCATGGGGGCCAAGAGCAAGACCGTTGAGACCGTCGACGCGGCCGCCCTGGGGCTCGACGCCGGCGCCGTCGGAGAGGGGGGAGCGCTGGTGAAGGTTGAATCCGTCGAGCCCGCCCCGCAGCGCGCTGCGGGCGAGATCATCACAGACGAAGGCCAGTCGGGCGAGCGTGTCGCCGCCTTGCTGGTCGAGCTGAAGGTGCTCTGATGGCTGAGATCTGGGTCCACGTCGAGGAAGATGCCGGTGCGGTGGCGCCGATCACGCTGGAGATCCTGACCAAGGCGCGCACCCTGGGGGTCGATGTCGTAGCCGTGGCCTTGGGATCGGCCGCCGGCCAGACCGCCAAGCTGGGCGAGTACGGCGCCACCAAGGTGCTCGCCGACGCCCGGTCTGACTACACCGAGTTCTTCTCGCTTCCGGCGGTCGAAGCTTTTGTCGCCCTGGCCCTGGAGCGCAAGCCCCTGGCGATCATCTTCGGGGGGAGCTATGACGGCCGCGACATCGGCTGCCGCGTGGCCGCCCGGCTGGGCGTTGGCATGGCCGCGTTCGCCACCGACATCAGCGTCGAGGGTGAGACCGTGAAGGTCGAGGTCCCGATCTTCGGTGCCACCCAGGTGTCGAAGAAGTCGTTCGCCGGCAGCGGGCCGTACGTCGTCACCATCCGGCCTAAGGCTTTTGCCGCCGAAGCCGGTGGCGCCGGCGCGCCGGCGGTCGAGGAGGTCAGCCCGGAGCTGCCGGACTCGAGCAAGAGGGTCCGCATCCTGGATCGCAGCGTCGAGGCAAGCGAAGGGCCCAAGCTCGAGGAGGCCCCCGTGGTGGTCACCGGCGGGCGCGGCATGGGCGGGCCGGAGAACTTCAACATCCTGCAGGAGCTGGCGGGACTGCTGGGGGGAGCCGTTGGCGCCACCCGGGCCGTCGTCGACGCCGGCTGGATGCCTTACGCGATGCAGGTAGGCCAGACCGGCAAGACGGTCAAGCCCAACGTCTACATCGCCTGCGGCGTATCCGGCGCGATGCAGCACACCGTGGGTATGAAGGGGAGCAAGAACATCATCTCGATCAACAAGGACGAGGAGGCTCCCATCTTCAAGCTCAGCGACCTGGGCATCGTCGGAGACGTCCACAAGGTGGTGCCGCAGATCATCGAAGCGGTCAAAGCCAAGAAGGGCTAGTCCGGCGCGCCGCGAGCGCTTGTGCCAAGATCGATCTTTGACGCGCCGCCGTGGCGGGCCGTGAGGAGGATTTGAAATTGGCAGACAGCGTGTATCGGGTAACGGAGATCGTGGGAACCAGCGCCGACTCGTGGGAGGCCGCCGCGGCCAACGCGGTCGAAACCGCCGGCAAATCCTTGCGTGACCTTCGTGTCGCCGAGATCACCAAGCTTGACGTGACCGTGAAGAACGGCAAGATCGAGTCATACCGGGCGCGCGTCAGCCTGTCATTCAAGTACGACGGCAAATAGACGCCGAACCGGGTCGGTAAGGCCCTGATCTCAGCCGGCGACTTCGAAGGGATTCTTCGAGCCCAGGAGCACGCCCAGGTTCAGCCCCTCGGCGACGACGGGGCGTGGCTGATCAGCATGGAAGGGCGCGTCCGCCAGCGGGTCAACGTCGCCGCCGTCCTGCGCGCCGACCGCGTCTCCTTCTACTTCTTCATGGTGCGGGCGCCGCGTGAGAACCACGCCGAGTTCTACCGTCTGCTGCTGCGAAAGAACCTCCGCAGCTTCGCCATGAAGTACTGCCTCGACGGCGACGGGGACGTCTGGATGGTGGCGGAGCTGCCTCGCCGCGGCTTCGACGGTGGCGAGCTCGACCGCATCCTGGGCGTCTTTTACCAGGAGAGCGAGTCCGCGTTCGAAGCCCTCGTGCACCTGGGCTATCCCGGCGTCTTCCCGCCGCTGGCGGCCACGCCTCGTGGACCGAGCTCGCTTCCAGGAGGCATCGCGGAGCCAACCACAAGCTGATGCTGCCCCGCCGGGCCCCGGCGCTCCCGCCGGGAAGCATCCGCGAACCGCCTGCGTTGTCAGGTTTGTCAGCCGCCGCGCCGGGTATACCGACTACAGAATCTTCAACTCATAGGAGCCACAAGTGACATTCAGCCCTCGATCCAACCCAGAACCAACGGATCCCGCCAAGCGCGGACGGAAGTCAGCTGCCGCGGAGGCGGACACATCCGGCGAGCAGATCAAGACGCGCGGGCGCAAGTCCCTGCCCTTGATCCCACTGCGTGAAGCCGTCCTCTTTCCTCAGGCGTTGGCGCCGCTCTCGGTCGGGCGCGAGTCGTCCCTGACCGCCCTCGAGGAGGCCACCAAGCGCGGCCGCCACATCCTGGTCGCCGCCCAGCGGGAGCCGAGCCAGGACGAGATCGCCGCCGGCGACGTCTATGAGTGGGGCACCCTGGCCGAGATCGAGGGCGTCCGCCGGGTGATGGGCTCGGCCCAGCTGGTCTTGCGTGGCCTCAGCCGTGTTCGGCTCGATCGCTTTGTCAAAGAGAGCCCCTACCTCGAGGTCGAGTACAGCGAGGTTCCTGACGAGACCGAGCCCGGCCTCAACCTCGACGCTTTAGTGGCGTCGCTTCGCGAGACCTTCGAGGCCTACGTGATGGCTGGTGCGCCGATCCCGCAGGAGGCCGCCCAGGCTGTGCTCCGCGCAGAGGACCCCGGCGTCCTCGCCGACCTCGTCGCCGCCGCCCCCGACCTCACCGTGGCCCAGAAGCAGCACCTGCTGGAGACCCCGCACGTCGACGAGCGCCTGCGATTCCTGGTCGTCGAGATGGCGCGCCAGAAGGAGGTCCTCGGCCTCAAGTCCAAGATCCAGTCCGAGGTCGAAGGCACCTTCGGCCAGGCTCAGAAGGAGCAGATCCTGCGCGAGCAGATGAAGGCTATCCGCAAGGAGCTCGGCGAGCCCGAGGAGGGCGGCGAGCTCGAAGAGCTGCGCGAGAAGATCGAGACCAGCGGCATGCCCGAGAAGGTCCTCGAGAAGGCCAAGCGGGAGATGAACCGGCTCGAGGGTATGCCCAACATATCGCCCGAGCACGGCATGCTGCAGTCGTACCTCGACTGGCTGGTGTCGGTGCCGTGGAAGGACCCCGAGCCCGACCCCAAGAAGCCGGTCGAGACATGGGACACCAAGAGAGCGGCGGCCATTCTCGACCAGGACCACTACGGTCTTGACAAGGTCAAGGAGCGGATCGTCGAGTACATGGCTGTCCGCGAGCGCGTCGCCGCTGTGGCCAAGGAAGGCAGCGACGAGAAAGGCTCCAAGCGCCCCGCCCGGTCGCCCATCCTCTGCCTGGTAGGACCTCCTGGCGTCGGTAAGACCTCGCTCGGTAAGTCGATCGCGCGCGCCCTCGGGCGCGAGGTGGTGCGCATCAGCCTCGGCGGTATCCGCGACGAGGCCGAGATCCGCGGCCACCGGCGTACCTACATCGGCGCCCTTCCGGGCCGCATCATCCAGGGCATCCGGCAGGCAGGCACCCGCAACCCGGTGTTCATGCTCGACGAGATCGACAAGGTCGGCGCGGACTTCCGCGGCGACCCCGCCTCGGCGCTGCTGGAGGTGCTCGACCCGGAGCAGAACCGCGAGTTCAGCGACCACTACCTGGAGGTCCCCTACGACCTCAGCCAGGTGCTCTTCATAACCACCGCCAACATCGCCGACACCATTCACCCGGCGCTGCTGGACCGAATGGAGGTGATCCGCATCCCGGGCTACACCGAGGAGGAGAAGCTCCACATCGCCCAGCGCTTCCTGGTGCCGCGGCAGATGGAAGAGCACGCCATCACCGATAAGCACCTGAAGCTCAGCGACGCGACCGTCCGTCGCATCGTCCGCGAGTACACCCACGAGGCCGGGGTGCGGAACCTGGAGCGGGAGATCGCCAACATCGCTCGCAAGGTGCCGCGCCGGCTGTCCGAGGGCGAGACCGCCAAGTGGGCGCCCAAGCCCGCTGATCTCGACGCCATCCTGGGACCGCCACGGTTTGACTTCGGCCTGGCCGAGACCGAGGACCAGGTCGGCGCAGTCACCGGCGTGGCCGTCAGCGAGTACGGCGGCGACGTGATGACGGTCGAGGCGATCGTGGTGCCGGGCAAGGGAGACTTCACCCTCACCGGCCAGCTCGGCAAGGTGATGGAGGAGTCGGCTAGGGCCGCGTGGTCTTACGCCCGGGCGCACGCCGCCAGCTACGACGTGGCGCGCAACCGGATCGAGGACAACTCCGTGCACATCCACGTGCCGGCGGGCGCCATCCCCAAAGATGGTCCCTCGGCGGGCGTGACAATGACCACCGCGATCGTGTCCGCGCTGACCGGCCGCGCCGTCCGCAAGGACGTCGCCATGACCGGTGAGGTGACCCTTCGGGGTCGTGTCCTCCCGATCGGGGGGCTGAAGGAGAAGATGCTGGCCGCACACCGCGCCGGGATCAAGACCTTCATCGCGCCGCGGAAGAACAAGAAGGACCTTGCGGACGTCCCGCAGGAGGTCCTGTCTGAGGTCAAGGTGATCCTGGTGGACCACGTCGAAGAGGTGCTGGCGGCGGCGTTGATGCCGCGGCTGGCGCCCGCCGGCGTGGCCACGATCTCGGCCTAGATCTTTAGCCCGGCCCGGTGGCCGGGCCTAAGATCAAATTGATGGAAGTTGTAAAGATCACTCCTCGTGGCTACTGCCACGGGGTGGTGGACGCCATCAAGATCGCCCGGCAGCTCGGCGCCGAGGCCGGCTCGGAGGCGGTGCCGCAGCCTGTTCACATGCTTGGGTACCTGGTCCACAACGAGCACGTGACGGACGAGCTCAAGGAACACGGGGTGGAGCTGGTCGATGAGGACGATCGGTTCGCCGGGCTGCAGCGAATCGACGATGGGACGGTGATCTTCACCGCGCACGGCGTCTCGCCCAAGGTCAAGGAGCAGGCGGTGGCGATGGGGCTCCGGGCCGTCGACGCCACCTGCAGCGACGTGGTGCGGACGCACGACCTGGTCAAGGACCTCGCCGGCAGGGGCTTTCACATCTTCTATATCGGCCAGAAAAAGCACCCCGAGCCCGAAGGGGTGATCGGCGAGGCTCCCGAGAACGTGCACCTGCTGGAGCCGCTCGACTTCGAGGCCCTCGACCACGTCGACTTCCCCACCGAGAAGCTCGCCGTCACCTGCCAGACCACCCTCAGCCAGTGGGACACCATATCGACGATCGAGGAGATCCAGCGTCGCTGGCCAACCGTCGAGGTCTACAACGAGATCTGCAAGGCCACCCAGGAGCGCCAAGAGGCGGCCGTCGAGGCGGCTGCCCACGTCGACATGGTGATCGTGGTGGGGTCCAGTCGCAGCTCCAACTCCAAACGCCTGGTGCAGGTCGTCGAGGAATTGGGACACAAGCCCGCGCACCTTGTGGACAGCCCATCGGATATCGATGACGGCTGGTTCGCGGGCGTTGCCCGGGTTGGCGTCACATCGGGCGCCTCGACCCCCACGTGGATGACGCGAAAGGTCATCGAGTACCTGGAACGGCTCGGGGAGCCGGTTCCGGCGACCTCGACCTAGGCGGCGAAGCGGTTAGTCCTTGAGCCGGTAGGCCGTCTCCGGGCCGGCGGCGACGATCTCGACCTTGCCCTCGGCGACGAGCTTCTCCAGGTGCGCCACCAGGCTGCGCGCCGCAATCGGGTACATCGCTTCGGGCGTGTCGTCATAGGCTGCGGGCACCAGCTGCGGGACGATTCGTGGATCGGCCCCGAGCGCGGCGAGGACCTTGGCCTCTCGCTGCATGCGATGTCGGATGTACGACTCCAGGTAGGCGCGCGGCGACTCGATCGCGGGACCGTGGCCGGGGAGGATGGCGACGGCGTCGAGGTCGCGAACCCGTGCCAGCGAAGCCAGGTATTCCACCATGTTCCCGTCCGGCGGGTCGATCACGACGAAGCCCTCACCGGCGACGAGGTCGCCCGCGAAGACGACCCGCTCGCTTTCCAACCAAAAGCTGGCATGGCCCCTGGTGTGTCCAGGGGTCGCCACCACCGCGAGGGTCCCCCCGCCAAAAGGCAAGCTGTCGCCGTCGGCGAGATCGGTGTCGAGCGGCGGCATCTCGGGGTGGGGGATCCCCGCCAGGGGCACGTCGAGGCGGGCGGCGAACTGGGCCGCGCTCTCGCTGTGGTCGAGGTGATGATGGGTGAGCAGCACGGCGCTGGCATGGCCTCGCTGCCGGACAGCACCCTCCACCCGGTCCAGGTGCATCCTGTCGTCGGGCCCGGGGTCGATCACCACCACATCGTCCTGGCCGACGACGTAGGTGTTGGTCCCGCGACCTGTCATCGGCGAAGGGTTGTCCGCCAGCAGGACCTGTATCAGCGAGTCCGCGCTCACTCCGAGCCCCCGGGTTCGTACCCGGGCTCACCGGGTAGCACGACGCGGATGTCGGGGCTGGGGCCGGACCCGCTCCGGATTTGCGGCAGGATCGGAGTCAGGTCGCGCCCGGCCGGGAGCCCAGCCATTGCCGCTGCCACGTCGTCGAACCGGGACAGTGACGTGAGGGCGGCGCGCGTCGGCGGCAAGGTGTAGGCCTTCTTGCTGTCGGCTCGCTCCAGCGCCGCCGCCGGCGTGATCCACTCCAGCGATTCGACCTCTCCGGGGGCGGCCAGCGCCGTCTGGCCGTCGGGCATGACGGCCGCGTAGAAGCGGGTGTCGTAGCGCTTGGGGAGGGCCTCTGGGGTCACCCAGCGGGCGAAGTAGGCCATCGCCCCCGGGTGTAGGCGCAGGCCGGCCGCCGCCACGGTTTGGCGAAAGCTCTCCCCGCCGGTATGCACGCGAGTCCGGGCATCGGTGGCCCACGCCGCGTCCGGGAGCGCGGTGCCGTCGATTCCCAGCAGGACGGCGGTCTCCTCGAAGACCTCGCGGATAGCCCCGACTCGGAAGGCCAGCGCCGGCGGAACCTCAGCGGCGCCCTCGCCGTCATCCTCGGCGATGCGAGCCGCCTCCTCCGGGCTGATGTCGCACAGCCCCCGCCAATCGGGATGCGCGTCGTCGTCGTCGATTCGCCCGCCGGGGAAGACCTGGGCTCGGGGTGCGAACTCCGCCTCCACCGGACGGAGCATCAGCAGCGCCTCGAGGCCCCTTGGCCCGTCACGCAGGATCGCGACGGTGGCGGCGGGTCGAGCCGGAGGAGTCAGGTCCGGCTGGGGGTCTGGCCGAATCGCGGCTCGCGCTTCTCCAGGAAGGCGTTGACGCCTTCCTGGAAATCGTCGGTGACGATGCACTGGGCCTGCAACTCGGCCTCGAGGTCGAGGATCTCCGCCAGGCCGGCGCCGGTGGCCTTGATCATGGCCGCCTTGGTCAGGCCGATGGCGGTGGCCGGGCCTTTGGCCAGCGATGCCGCGAGCTCCCCGGCCGTAGCCATCAGGTCCTCGGCGGGAACGACGCGATTGACCAGGCCAAGCTCGAGCGCCTCCTCGGCGCCGACGCGTCGGGCGGTCCAGGCCAGCTCCAGCGCACGGGGGAGCCCCACCAGCTGGACGAGGAAGTAGTTGCTACCCGCGTCGGGCACCAGGCCGACGCGCGAGAAGGCCTGCATGAAGGAGGCCTGGTTCGACGCGACACGGATATCGGTGGCCAGGGCGAGGCTCATGCCGGCGCCGGCCGCGACTCCGTTGATCGCGCCCACGATCGGCTTGGGCAGCTCGCGCATCGCCAGGATCAGCGGGGCGTAGCGGCGCCGCAGGACGTCCTTGACGAAGGTCGCGGGATCGACGCCATCACTCTCCATGCTCCTGAGGTCCTGACCGGCGCTGAAGGCACGACCCTCGCCCGTCAGCACCACCGCGCGGATGTCGTCCCTGGCGGCGATCTCACCGAAGACGTCCTGGAGCTCCAGGCAGATCGTCTCGTTCAGCGCATTAAAGGTGTCGGGTCGGTTGAGGCTGATGGTGGCCACCGACCCTGATTGGCGGTAGATGAGGGTCTCGAAGCTCTTCATCTCGACAGAGCCAAGTATGGCAGCAGGCCCGATCTCAGACGTCAGTGAGCGCGGTGACGGTGCTTGCGACGGCGCCTTCCCCGGAGCCGTCTCAGCTCCCCTGGCGTTGCCGCCGCAGTCTCCGGCGTGCCTTCGGCAGCGGGAGCGGGCTCCACCGGATCCTCGCCGGTGGCAGTCCCGGTTGGCGAGGGCGCGCCCGGAGCTTCTCTTCCGGCCTCGGCGGCGTCGGTCGCTGGCTCGGGTGTCGCGCCTGGCTCGGACTCAAACGGCGATCGGCGCAGCCCGGCGGCTCTTTCCTCGACCAGGCGCATCGCCCCGGTTGCGGGCAGATCCGGATGACTCGTCAGCCGCCGCTCGAACTCTGCCAGGAACTCGCCAAGAGATTTCTTGACCGGCGCCCGGGCGCCGGCGCGGAGCTCGGGTTCGTGGTCCTCGTCGCCCCTCGGATCGCCGCTCACGGTCTCGATCCTAAGCCCGCGCACCGTCCGCCTCGGCGGCGCCGATAAGATTGAGCGATGTCAGAAGCCACGCCTCAGCGCCGCGAGTTCGTCCGCTTCGCGTTCTACAAGGTCGACCCCACCTGGCGGCGCCTTGATCCGGCGGCGCGATCCGAGGCCGCCGCCGAGGTCGAGAGCGTGGTCAGCCGCTATGCCGAAGGCATGATGATCCGGCCCTACTCCACAGTCGGCATGAGAGCCGACAGCGACCTTTGCTTCTGGACGGCCTCGCACGAGCTCGGCTCGATCCAGGATTTCGCCCGCGACTTCGACAGCACCGGGCTGGGCAAGCTGAGTGCCAACACCCACTCCTTCCTGTCGATGACCAAGCGCTCCATCTACCTGGACCAGCACATTCACCCCGGTCAGGAGCGGCTCCACATCAAGCCCTCCAAAGCCAAATATGTCTTCGTCTATCCCTTCGTCAAGACACGCCAGTGCCACCTCCACCCGAAAGAGGACCGGCAGCGCGTCATGGACGAGCACATCGCGATCGGCCACAAGTACCCAGGCGTGAAGATCAACACCACCTACTCGTTCGGGCTCGACGACCAGGATTTCGTGGTCGCCTTCGAGACCAACGAGCCGGCCGACTTCCTCGACCTGGTGATGGACCTGCGAGAGACGCAAAGCAGCCTCTTCACGGTGCGAGACACCCCCATCTTCACGTGCGTCAGCAAGCCCCTACCCGAGGTCCTGGCAGACCTCGGCTGACCGGCCGGCTCGGCGACCGTAACCAAACGTGGGGGACTGGGACTCTGTCGTAGCAGAATCCTGCTTGGCGACCAGGGAGACGCTTGGTATAGTGGCGCCAGCCGAATCCGTACCGCACTAATGTTCTCCAAGGTGATCGTCCCGTGACCGGAATGAGTAGCGTCCGCCTGGCGCTGGTTGGCGCCCTTGTGGTGATCACCTTCCTGGCCGCCCAGGTGGCCGGCCTGGCGGCCGCGAGCTACGACCAGAAGGCACAAACCCAGAGCGCTCAGCTCGCCATCGCGTCGGCCGCAAAGTCCTTCGACGCCGTCGCCCTGCGGGTGGTCGCCGAGGGCACGCCCAAGGAGCTGGTGAGCCCGGTCGCCGCTCAGGAGAAGACCCTGATGGCGGTACCGGTGCCGCAGGCCAGCTTCTTCGTGGACCAGGGCGAGATCAACGCGCTGAGAGCCCGAGCTGCGGCGATCGCTGAGCTCGCCAGCCAGGTGGACGCCGCCGAAACCCAGACCGAGGTGACCCTTCACCAGCAACTGATGGACGCGCTCCAGGCGCTTCGCACAGCGGTGACGCCGGCGACCACCGCTGGGGTCGACACCGCGGCCTACACGCAGTTCGCTGACGCAACCACTTCAGCGAACCAGAACCTTTCTATCCCAGTCGCGACCCAAAAGCTCATCGACGGCGTGAAAGCCAAGACCGTGGATCTGCAGACAGCCACCGCCCAGCACGTTGCCGCCGCCCAGGCGCTGGCCGCGGCCAAACACGACGCGCAGAATGCGTTGGCCGCTTCACAGGCGGCCCTGGCGCTGGCCAAGGCAATCCCGGTGCTCAAGGTGGACGCCAACGCTTCTGGGATCGCGACCGATGCCGCCAAGCTCGGCACCGTCTCTGCGCTCGCCGACTTCCAGGCGCTGGCGGCGGACCTCTGGGGCCAGAACTACACGCTGCACAAGCTCATGGACACCCGTCAGGCCGCCTTCGACCTGCTGGCAACCACCAAGGACCACATCGCCCGGGCCGCGGCTAAGTCCCAGGACGTCAGCGCCGAGCAGGCGGCCCTGGCGCCTCTGGAACAGCAGCTCAACGCGGCCGGCGACCTGGCCACCCTGGTGAGCCTTACCAACCAGATCCAGGCGATCAAGAACGCTGTCGATGTCAAGTTCTGGCGGGCGATCTACGGTTCCGGCAAGGTGATCGTGGTCTCGATCGCCCAGGAGGAGATGATGGCGCTCCAGGACGGCGTCGTCGTGATCGACTCGCTGGTCACCACCGGCCGCCCCAGCATGCCGACCGTCACCGGCGAGTTCCACGTCCTCAACAAGCACTCGCCTTACTGCATGAGCTCGTGGCAGGGAAATCCATACCCGTGGCAGGGCTGCGTCAAGATGAACTGGGCGATGGAGTTCGAGAGCACCGGCTACTTCCTTCATGACGCCCCCTGGCGATACACATACGGTCCCGGGACCAACACCGAGGCCAACGGCACTCACGGCTGTGTCAACGTCCCGCACGACCAGATGGCGCAGCTCTACAGCTGGACCGACGTCGGAACGCCCGTCATCGTCCTGACGGGCACATTCGGCAGCTGACCGAGACTGTCCGGCTAGGCCCCCGCGCCCGCCTCCGCCGCGGCCTCGCGGACGGAGAAGGAGACGATGTTCCTGGGGTTGACGAGCGCGAACTCGCGGTGGAGGGTGAACGGCTGTCCTCCGGGCTGAAGTGAGTTGAGCGAGGCGACCGCCACAGCCGAGAGATGGGTTACCGCCAGGAACTCGCGCTCGTAGCGCTCGAGCTGAGTCAGCAGAGTCACCCGTGGTTCGAGGTGCACGTCGGCCGACATCGAGAACGAGGTGGTATTGAGGACAACGTGGAACTTGACCTTCTCCCTCCACATCTGCTCCTTGCGGTCGGCCTGGTTCCCTACCGGGACGATCAGCACCACCGACGCCTTCTCGATCACGGTGAGGGACTCGGTCGGGCTGACCACCGGGTAAGAGGTGAGCAGAGGCTCGGTGATGGAGTTTTTCAGCTCGATGTAGTCGGTGAGGCCGTTGACCTCATCACTCAACCGCAGCGGCGGTGAGATCGCCAGGTCGCCGGTGATCTTCAGGGAGGCTGAGTAGATCTCGACGCGCTGGACCGATTCTTCGATCGAGGGGTTGTCCACCCGCGCAGCCTAGCGCCCGCGGCTCGTCTCTGTCCATCCCCTCCGGAGCCCGACCGCCCCCGGCCGGCGGCCCGACTAGAATGCGCTGGTGCCAGCGCGGGAGACGAAGGGGCTAGGGGGAAATGGGGTCGGCAGCCAGGTAGGACTGATAGTGCTGGCGATGCTCGCCGGCCTGGTGGTGCCCGTGGCCCTGGTCGCCTACGTGGCGGCTCGCGATCCACAGCCACGCAACTGCGGCAGCGGCCTCAGCACCGCGGTCCACGTCTCGGGGGCGATCGTCTGGTCGACGCCTGGCGTGCTGTGGCTGGCCGACGGCGACATCAGCCGCTCGCAGAAGCTCGCCGACTACGCCCCGGTGCGGCAGCCGCCAGCCAGTCCCAGTCCTCCGACGGCGGCCGCTTCTCCTGTGGCGAGCCCCTCGCCTACGCCGGCCGCGGTCACTCCTGGTCCCAGCCCCAGCCCTTCACCGCCGCCCATCCCGGCCGCGGCGATCGAGGCCGCTGCCGTTTCGGCGGACCACAAGCTGGTCGCCTTCCTGGTCTCCAACCCCCCGGACGAGCCCGGCAAGATCAGCCTGCGATACGTTTCGCCGCAGGACCCACCTGGGACCGCCGCCAAAGAGCTCTTCAGCGGCGCCTGGGGCGGCGACCCCGACCTTGTCAGCCAGGTGACTGTGCTGCCTGACAGCCAGCACATCCTCTTCCAGGTGGCTCATCACTTCGACCCACCCGAGACCGACCCGGTGCTTGTGGGGGTCGGCGAGATCGGGGCCGTGCCCAGGCTGGCGGAGCAGGACCCTCTCCACCTTTTCATCCGCGGCGACCACGCCGCCTGGCCCGAGACCAAGGATTACAAGCTTCCGCCTGACCAGCCCCGGCTGCAGAGCCGGGTGATCGGGCCGAATGGCAGGGTCGCCGGCCTGATGGTTCATATCGTCAGCACTCCGCTGGTCAGCCGCAGCCTCAGCGAGATCGTCAGAGGCCGCTCGGGGAGTCCGCAGGGCACCATCGTCTGTGCCTCCGCCGACCCCTTGCGCACGGTCGCGTTCGCTCCCGACGGGCACAGCGTAGCGGTCGTCCGGCGCGGCGCCACCGAGGTGCTGGATCTCGACGGCGATCACTCCCTGACGCCTCTGGTTCGAGGCGCCGCACTGGCGTGGCGGCCGTGATCGCTCAAGTTGACGCCGCAATTCGGTACCGGGTACGCTCTACCGGTCTCAGACCTCGGAGCCACCTGCCCGCGGCAGGGCCCGACCGCGCCAATTTGGAGAGCACTTGAGCACGGCATCTTCGGACCCCATCGACTGGCAAAGAGAGGTCAAGGCCGGCATCGAAGAGATGAAGGCCTTCAGCCGTCGAGGCTTCTTCACCCTGGTCGGCCTGGTCGCCTTCACCGTCGCCAACCTGGCCGCGGCCGTGCTCAGCCTGCGGTTCATCCTCCCCAACGTCACCTACGACGAGTCGCTGCTCTTCAAGGCCGGTCCGCCCAGCGACTACCCGATCGGCTCGACCACGATCTTCTCCGACAAGCGGGTCGCGCTCAACCGAGACGTCGACGGGTTCTACGCCATCAGCCTGATCTGCACCCATCTCGGCTGCACGCCGCGCTGGTTCCAGAGCGACAGCATGTTCCGGTGCCCCTGCCACGGCTCGCGCTACCTCCGCGACGGGGTCCGCTTCTACGGCCCGGCGCCGCGCCCCATGGACGTCGTCAAGGTCGGCCTTGCGCCCGACGGTACCCTCTTCGTTGACCGATCCAAGATCGTGGCCCGAACCGACCGACAGGCAGTTTGAGGAAATAGATGGCGCAGACCACCACCAGCCCGCGGGACGAGCTCCTTCAGAAATACCCCATCTTCCTGCGGCCGGCGGTCCTCATGGTCATCCTCACAATCGAGATCAGCGTCCAGATCTGGAAGTCGGTCTTCCGCCACGGTCTGCCGCTCACCGACAAGATCGCTACTCGCACCGCCCTGACCAACTACTGGCTCCACGCCCATCCGCCGCGGATCCGCAAGAGCCATATGAAGTTCAGCTACACCTTCTGCCTGGGCGGGATCAGCTTCTTCCTCTTCGTCCTGCTCACCATCACCGGGCTCTTCCTGATGTTCTATTACGTCCCCTCGGTGCAGTACGCGTACCAGAACATGAAGGACCTCCAGTACGCGGTCTCGTTCGGGATCGTGATGCGCAACCTCCACCGCTGGAGCGCCCACGCCATGGTCATCACGGTCTGGCTGCATATGTGCCGCGTCTTCTACACCGGCTCCTACAAGCCCCCGCGCGAGTTCAACTGGGGCATCGGCGTGACCCTGCTGCTGATGACCCTGCTGCTCAGTTTCACCGGCTACCTGCTGCCCTGGGACCAGCTCAGCCTTTGGGCCGTGACCGTGGGCACCAACATGGCCAAGTACGCACCCATCGCCGGGCCTCAGACGCGTTTTGGGATGCTCGGCTCCTACACCGTCGGCAACGCCACCATCCTGCGGTTCTACGTGGTGCACGTCCTGGGCCTGCCGCTGCTGGCCTCGATCGCGATGATGGTTCACTTCTGGAGAGTCCGCAAGGACGGCTTCTCCGGGAACCTGTGAGGCAGGACTGATGTCTGAGACACCTCCTATCGAAGTCACCCCTCCGGCTGCGCCCTCCGGCGGGGCCGCCACCGCGACCCCAGCAGCCCCGGCGGCTCCACGCCCCGCGGCGCCGCCGCGCCCGGCGCCGGCATCGCTCAAGAAGGACGCCGATTCCTCGATCCCGAGCTACCCCGCGCTGGTGTACCGCGAGTTCATCGCGTCGCTGGTGGTCGGGGTGGTATTGACGGTGATCTCACTGGTGGTGATGTCCCCGCTGCAGCAGCAGGCCGATCCTTCGATGACGCCAAACCCGAGCAAGGCGCCCTGGTACTTCCTCGGGCTGCAGGAGCTGCTCTCACGCGTCCCGCCGATCACCGCCGGCGTCGCCTTCCCGACGTTCGTCATCGCCGGCCTGATCGCGATGCCCTACCTGGACCGCAACCCTTCACGCCAGCCGCGCGACCGCAAGGTGGGGATCATCATCTTCACCGGCTTCGTGGTCTTCTCGGTCGCCTTCGCCCTGATCGGAACCTTCTTCAGAGGCCTCGAGTGGAGATGGTTCTGGCTCGGGATCCTGGGCAAGTAGGCGCTGGCAGGATCGGGTAGGGCGTAGTTGTCCAAATTCTTCTTTATTAGCTGCGCCGCGCTTATGGCGGTGCTGGCGGTGGCGTTCTACCTTGACTACAACAAGGATTGGAAGCCGTTCGAGCTGGCGTATTACGCGCACTTCAATACCCCCAATGCCCAGGAGGAGATCAAGCAGCTCACCCCCAAGGGGACCAACGACCAGGAGCGCTGCATCACCTGCCACGTGCCCGACATGGCGGTCATAGGCGGCAAGGTGGCAGCCCAACGGATCCCGCTGATCATGACCCCCGACAAGCGCAACCCCCAGGCCCACCCCGACCGGATCACCCAGGAGATGGTCAAGGTCTACGGGCTGCCGTCGCAGTACGCCGACCAGCCGATCGACGTAACCGGCTGCATGGTGTGCCACAACGGCCAGGGGCTGGCCACCGACAAAGAGGGCGCCCACCGCAACCTCATCGTCAACGTCTTCGACGTCGTCGACCGCGGCAGTGTGGTCTTCAAGAACAACTGCGCCCAGTGCCACGGTAACAACGGCGAGGGCGGTATCGGGCCGCCGCTGAACGACCAGCACCGGCTCGGCTTCTTCAACGATGACTACTACTACGACTGCGTCTTCTACGGCACCCTTTCCGAGCACCATGGCGGTGGCCCGGGTAAGACCAAGATGCCATCGTGGGGCGCCAAGAACCTCTTCAGCAAGGACCCCACGATCAACAACGAGAAGGTGTCGCTGATGGTCCACTGGGTGCGTCACTACCAGCAGCCGCTCACCTTCACCGGGCCGTAAATGGGCGAGGACCTCAGCCTCTTCCTCGCAGACGTCGGCGTGGTGCTGGTTTTCTGCGTGGTCCTCTACGGTATCCGCCGGGCGATCCAAAACCAGGCCTGGCGTGACTTCCTGGGTGTCAGCATGACATTTGTCGTCCTCGCCGGGGTGGGCTTTGTGATGATCATCGGCGAGCACTATCTTGGCTAAGGTCCTGGTCGCGATGGCTGCCGCGGTCGTCGCGTTGAGCGCATGCGGCGAGGCCGGCGGCGCCGCCAACACCACCAACCCGACCTCAACCGTGAGTGGCTATATGCAGGCGATTGCCTCCGATCCCGGCGGCGGGCAGCCATTCCTGGAGACCAACATCAACGACGGCATCCCGCTCACCGGTCCCACCACGGTCTCGCGTTACCTTGCCGACCACAAGGGCGCCCAGTGGCAGCTGGTTGCGGTGCCGTGGGTGGACCCCCTTAGCAAGGCGAATGTCACCACCAAGAAGGCCTGCACCGTGCTCCCTCCCCAGGGAGGCCAGCTGTGCCTGGTCATCGTCGAGGTGACCACCGGTGACAAGAAGGTCTGGTTCCACTTCGACACCGAGGACCGCTACACGCCTGGCAAGTGGCTGATCCTTAACGTGACCCGCGTCGACACCAAGCCAGACGACCTGCTCCCCAACGGCAACGAGGCCCATACGGGCTAAGGAGGGATTGATGCTGGCTTACATCCCCGGCCCCGAGCTGCTCGACATCACCACCGGTGACATGATTTTCGTCAGCTTCTGGGCCATCACCAGCCTGATCATCGCGGCGATCTACGTCTACAAGATGCTGCAGAAGTGAGCATCAGCGGCGCTGAGCACCTCGACATGATCCCCGGCAGGCGTCGCAGCCCGAGGCTGGCTCGCATGCTCTCGATCATCCCCGGGCTGGGCCAGCTCTACTACGGTGCCTGGGTTCGCGCCGGGCAGTATCTCGCCGGAGTCGTGGTCCCTGCGATCGTCGCCGCCTTGATCTACAGCTACAGCTTCGACCTCGGCTCGGTCAACGCCGGAGCCATCGTGACGTCGATCGCCTTCGTCCTCTCCGAGCTGGTGGTGCTCAGCTTGATCGTCGCCATGGTGAGCTTCTGGATCGCGGCCGGCTGGGACGCGCGCCAGGGAACGATCGCTCTAAACGAGGGGCGGCCCTACCGCCCGGTCTGGTGGTTCATCAGGGTCAAGCAGTTCCTGTTCGACGACCCCGAGGATTCCGAGGAGGAGAACGGATGAGCGAGACGCCGACGCCGGCGGCGGGCGCCGGCCAGGAAGCAACACCCGGGGAAGAGGTCGAGCAGTCGAGCTTCCTGGTCAGGCTCGGCTATGCGGTATACGGCGCCATGTCAGCCGACCTCGGCTGCATCATCGGCGCGCTGGCCTTCTTCATCCTCATCTATCTGAGCTTCCAGTTCGCGCCTCAACTTACGCCGTGCACCAGCGCCGGCGGAATACCTTGTGCGCACTGAGTGGCCCCTCACTTGCTCCGCCTGCAACCCTGGTGCTCGACCGGTAGAATCAGCGCGGCCTAAATGAGAGCGATGAGATCTGTCCCGCTGGCCCTCCTTCCCGTGGGCGCCGCCCTGCTCGCGGGGACAACCGCTTTGGCGGACAACAGCTCCCAGGGCCAGAGCATGCTCAACCCGGCCGGACCGCAGGCGCAGCACATCAGCGACCTCTGGTACATCATCCTGGTGCCGGCGCTCTTCGTGCTGGTCCTGGTCGGCGGCGCGATCATCTACGCCGCCTTCAAGTTCAAGGCCAAGGACGGCGACGCGATGCCCAAGCAGATCGGCGGCAACAACGCTCTCGAGTTCACCTGGACGCTGGTGCCCGCGCTAATCCTGCTCGGCATCTTCATCATCTCGGCCACTCAGCTGCCTTTCCTGCGGCACACCCCGTCGGAGGCGGCCGACGCGATGCACATCAAGGTCGTCGGGCGGCAATGGGTCTGGAACTTCAAGTACGCCGGCCTCAAGAATTCGTACCCCGGCGTCCTGACGATCCCCGCGGACGAGGTGGTCAATCTCGACATCAACTCGATCGACGTGATCCACAGCTTCTCGGTGCCGCGCCTGGCGGGCCGGCTTGACGCCATCCCCGGCAAGAACAACTTCATGTGGCTTCAGGCGCCTGCCGGAACCTACTACGGCCAGTGCACCGAGTTCTGCGGCAAGGCCCACGCCACCATGACGATCACTGTCAAAGCGCTGCCGCGGTCTGACTTCGACACCTGGTATTCGCAGCAACCCAAGGCTCCTGGAGGGTCCTGATGGCAGCAACCGCAGTCGCCGCGCCGCGTATCAAGACCTCTGGCCCCCAGGTCAGCGGGATCCTCGACTGGATCACCACCGTCGACCACAAGAAGATCGGGATCATGTATCTCTACACGACCTTCTTCTTCTTCCTGGTGGGCGGGGTGCTGGCGCTCCTCGTGCGGACTCAGCTGGCTTCGGCCTCGAACACGTTCCTGACTCCGACGGTCTACAACCAGGTCTTCTCGATGCACGGGACGACGATGATCTTCCTATTCGTCATCCCGATGTGGTCCGGCTGGGGCAACTACATCGTCCCCCTCCAGATCGGCGCCCGCGACATGGCCTTCCCGCGCATCAACGCCTTCAGCTTCTGGCTGATCCCGCTCGGCGGGCTGGTCCTCTTCGCCGGCTTCTTCGTTCCGCCGACTGTCGTCCACGGCGTCACCACCTGCGCGGGAGGCCCGGGCTCCGCCGGGTGGACTGGCTACGTGCCCCTGACCGAGAAGGCGTACAGCTGCAGCATGGGCCAGGACTTCTGGGTCCTCGGGCTGCACATCCTGGGCGTCAGCTCGATGCTCGGCGGCGTCAACTTCCTGGTCACCATCCTCAACATGCGCGCCCCCGGAATGAAGCTCTTCCGGATGCCGCTGTTCACCTGGTCGATCCTGATCACCGCGTTCCTGGTGGTCCTGGCGTCGCCGTTCCTGGCCGCGGCGCTGGCGATGGTGCTGGCCGACCGCGAGTTCGGCACCACCTTCTTCCTGCCCGCCGCCGGCGGCAGCGCCATCATCTACCAGGTCATCTTCTGGTTCTACTCGCACCCGGCGGTCTACATCATGGTGCTGCCGGCGTTTGGGATCCTCTCCGAGATCATCCCGGTCTTCAGCAAGAAGCCGATCTTCGGTTACAAGGCGATGGCGTACTCGATGTCGGCGATCGCGATCCTGGGCTTCGTCGTCTTCGTGCACCACATGTTCGCGGTCGGACTGCCGCTGTCGGTGATCAGCTTCTTCTCCTTCACCTCAATGTGCATCGCGGTGCCCTCGGGGGTGAAGGTGCTCAACTGGCTGGCCACCATGTGGGGCGGCTCGATTCGATACACGGCCGCCATGCTCTTCTCGGTCGGCGCCGTCCTGATGTTCCTGATCGGCGGCGTGGACGGGGTCTTCCTCGGTTCGGTCCCGGTCGACTTCCAGCTCCACGCCACCTACTGGGTCGTCGGCCACATCCACTATGTCGTGTTCGGCCTGTCTGTCTTCGGGATGTTCGCCGCCTTCTTCTACTGGTGGCCCAAGATGACGGGCAAGTTCCTCGACGAGGCGCTCGGTAAGGCGCAGTTCTGGCTGCTGCTGATCGGGTTCAACATCACCTTCCTGCCGATGCACCTGCTCGGCCTGGAGGGCATGCCGCGCCGAATTTCGAGCTACGGGCCGGCCAAGGGCTGGGAGACGATCAACTTCATCGAGACCATCGGGGCCTTCCTGATCGCCGCCAGCATGCTGATCTTCATCTTCAACTTCCTCAAGACCACCTTCTTCACCAAGCGTCCCGACCACACCCCCGACGACCCCTGGGAGGCCAACACCCTTGAGTGGGGGACCAGCTCGCCACCGCCGGCGTGGAACTTCGATGTGGTCCCGGTGGTGCACAGCGTCAGGCCGGTGCGGGATGCCCGGCTGGGCATCAAAGACGACACTATTCACTACTAGGCCTCGGGCCCGGCTGGTGATGTGGATATGAAAGGCTTTCGGGTCCTGGCGATCGTGGCGGCGGTCGCCGTCTACGGGCAGATCGTGCTGGGCGGCGTGGTGCGGATCACCGGCTCGGGGCTCGGCTGTCCGGACTGGCCCGCCTGCCAGGGCAAGATCGTGCCCGACTTCGCCAACAGCCACGTCGTCATCGAATACGCTCACCGGCTGGTCGGCTCGACGGCGGGGCTGCTGATGGTGGCCACCGCGGCCTACGCCCTGCTGCTGTTCTACCGCCCACGTCCGGGGGCGCCGATGCCGCGCGGACTCATGATCGCGGCGGTCGCCGGCGTCGGCCTGATAGTTCTCCAGGGCATCCTTGGCGGCATCACGGTGCTGATGGGCAACAGCCCCTTCACCGTCGCGATCCACCTCGGTAATGCGCTGCTGGTGCTCGCTGCGGCGTTGCTGGTGGCGCTGTGGGCCGGTCGCGCGCTTTCGGGCAGTCCGGCCACGACGACCTCCACCGGCGCCTTGCCTGTCTTCCTGTACGGCAGCCTTGCCGCCGGCTTCCTGATCGTTGTCAGCGGCGCGTACGTCGTCGGCTCCGGCGCCGGCAGCGCCTGCACCTCCTGGCCGCTTTGCGGCGCTGCAACCCGCACGGCTTCGACCGACACCCATTTCCTGCATCGGATCGTGGTCCTGGTGGCGTCGCTGGTGATCCTGCGAGCCGTTCACTTCGCCCACCGTCGCTGGCGGGGGACACCGATGGCGACGGTGTCCTACCTGGTCGCGGCGGCGTTTGTCCTGGAGGTCGCCATCGGCGCCGCCCAGGTCCTCAGCGGTCTGCCCCAGGTGCTGCGGGCATCGCACCTCGCGGTGGCGACGCTGGTCTGGAGCGGTGTGGTCCTGCTCGCTGCTGGCTACTGGCTTGAAACCAGACCGGAGGTCGTCGCCGCCCCGGTCGCGGGACGGGCGATGCGTGAGGCGACCGCCGGGTGAGCGCCGTGACCACTGCCAAGCTGGCGGCGCGGCCTGCCGCCTGGGTCGTCATCCGGGACTATATCGCCCTGACCAAGCCGCGGGTGCTGAGCCTGCTGCTGGTTACCGCGCTCGCTGGGATGCTGGTCGCCCAGCAGGGCTGGCCCGCCAACGAGCTGGTGCTGGCGGTGCTGCTGGGCGGCGCCCTCGCCGCCGGCGGCGCCAACGCCATCAACATGTGGTTCGACCGCGACATCGACGCCGAGATGTACCGGACCAGGCTGCGTCCGATCCCGGCGGGGCGGGTGCGGCCCGGGAGCGCGCTGGCGTACGGCATCGTCCTGAACGTGCTCGCCTTCGCGTTGATCGCGTCGGTCGCCAACCTGCTGGCCGCCGGGCTGACGGCGCTGGCCACCCTCTTCTACGTGCTCGTCTACACCATGTGGCTGAAGCGATCGACAACCCAGAACATCGTCATCGGCGGCGCCGCCGGCGCCTTTCCGCCGGTGATCGGCTACGCCGCCGTGACCGGAAACCTCGACCTCACGGCCCTGTACATGTTCATGATCGTCTTCTTCTGGACGCCGCCCCACTTCTGGGCCCTGGCGCTGCGGCTGAACGCCGACTACGACCGCGCCCAGGTGCCCATGCTCCAGGTCGTCCGCGGCCGCAGGGAGACCCAGTGGCAGGTCCTGCTGTACACCCTGGTGCTGCTGGCGATCACCCTGCTGATGGGTCTTCGCGGCTTTGGCACCACCTACATGGTCGCCGTGCTCGCGCTGGGCTCGATCTTCGTCGCGATGGCGGTGATGATGATGCGCGACAGCGGCACCAGGTGGGCTCGACGCACCTACAAGTACTCCCTTGTCTACCTCGCCCTGGTATTCGCCGCAATGGTCGGAGACGCCCTGCTGAGGGGCGCCGCCGTTATTCGATAAACTCACGGAGCTTTCATGGACAAGAAACTTGCTTCCAAGAACATCCGGATGGGCCTGATCCTGTCCAGCGTGCTGGTCCTGATGGGCCTGATCGCCTGGCTCTGGACGGTGCTCTTCCTTCAGTTCGCGACAACCAATGGCTGAGCAGACCGCGGACGAGAGCACAGCCGCCGCCCCCGAGGACCACGGCCACGGCGATGAGATCCACATGCCGCCGAACAGCTACTGGCCGCTGGTCACATCTATCGGAGTGGCGGCGACGCTGGTAGGGCTGATCCCGATCATGGAGAACCCGATCGGCTTCATCGTCGGCCTGCTGATCCTGCTGGCCGGGATCGGTGGCTGGGTCCGGGACGCGCGCAAGGAGTACAAGGAACTCCACTGAGCCCGGCTGAATGAGCCTTCAGCCACTGCCGATCCAGTGGACCTTCGACCCAGCGATAGTGGTGGGGATCATCCTCGCCGGCTTCGCGTATGTCTATTTCGGCCGTCACCTCGACGAGGCTGGGCGGCCGTGGTTCTTCTGGGCCGGGCTCGGCTGCTTCGTGGTCGCCCTGGTCTCGCCGGTCGACTACGTCTCTGACCACTACCTGCTCAGCGTCCACATGCTCCAGCACATCCTGCTGACGATGGTGGGGCCGCCGCTGGTCCTGGCCGGGCTCCCGCCGGCGGCGGGTCGCGCCCTGCCGCGGCTCCTGCTCAACCCCTGGCTCACAGTGACGCTGTTTAACGTCGTGCTGCTCGCCTGGCACTGGCCGTCCCTCTACAACGAGACGCTCCTGAACGAGAACCTGCACATCCTCGAGCACCTCATGTTCATGGCCACCGCGTTCCTTTTCTGGTGGCCGATCGTGGGGCCGGGCCGAGCAGGGGAGGGGATGAGCGACCTCATGAAGATCGGCTACCTGGCTTTCGCCGGAGTGCCCCCTACGGTGCTGGGCATGACCATGGCGATCGCGCCGGCAGCGCTGTACACCTTCTACACCAGCGCGCCGCGGCTCTTTGGAGATGTCTCCGTCTCCCTCGACCAGCAGCTCGCCGGTATCCTCATGTTCGGGATCGGCAACCTGATCTATTTCGTGCCGATCAGCCGAATCTTCATGAGCATGATGGAGGACCCTGACACGGTTCCGGCCGGAACCTGACTGGATCGTCAGTTTATACTTGGGCTAACTTTTCTTAGCTGATTTTGGGAGATGGAATGAGCTTGAGGCGACTTCTTGGTGGGTTGGGTGTGGCAGTGACCGTCGTGGCCATGGCCGCTTGTGGCAGCAGCAGCAGCACGGACAATGGTGGTGGTACCGGCGGCTCTCCACTTCCGGCGGCTGCGGTGACCATCGCCGTCGAGTACGACGCCGCCAACGCGGGCAAGTACGTTCCCACGCCGACCTCAGCCAAGGTGGGCGATGTCGTGCAGTGGTCGTTCAATGATGACCAGAACGGACCTCACACCGTGACCTCTGACGACGGCAGCACCTTCGACTCGCAGGCCAAGGGCGTGGCGGGCAACAAGGGTGACAAGTTCCAGTTCACCTTCACCAAGGCCGGCACCTACGCCTACCACTGCACCTACCACGCCAACATGCACGGGACGATCACCGTCCAGTAGCGATGGCGCCGTGCCGGCGCACGGCATCACACAGGCTGAGAGGAGGCGATTGCCTCCTCTCTTCATTTCTGGTCGGGACGAAGGTGGACAACCTCGCCGGAGTGGACCCGGGTCAGGTCGCCTGCGCCGGTGTCTATGACCAGGGCGCCGTCAACGTCCAGATCCACGGCCCGACCGCTCACCACCTTTCCCCCGAGCTCGGCGCGAATGTCGCTGCCAACGGTGTCAGACACCTCCAGCCAGGCTCGGCGCAACTCGTCGCGGTCGGCTGCGGCGGTGTCGAACGCCGACTCCAGCTCGGCCAGGATCGCGGCCATCAGCATCGCCGGCGCCACCGTGGCGGGCGCCACTTCCGAGAGGGCTATGGCGACGTCGGCGATCTCGGGCGGGAAGCCCTCGGGTCCCGGATCGAGGTTCAGGCCGATGCCCACGATCACGAACGCAACCGTGCCGTCCTGGGTCTCTGCTTCAGAGAGGATCCCGGCCAGTTTGCGCCCCCCCACGAGGACGTCGTTCGGCCATTTCAGGCGCACGCGCCCGCCGGTTGGGCCATCCAGGGCCCGGGCCATGCCGACCCCGGCGGCGAGGCTGAGGAGCGCGGCGGCCTGGGCGCCGCCGGAAGGCCGCAGCACCACCGAGAACCAGAGCCCCGCGCCCTTGCGGGAGGCCCAGGAACGCTGCATCCGGCCCCGGCCCGCGCTTTGCTCCAGGGCCCAGACCACGGTGCCCTCCGGGGCTCCCGCCCGGGCCTGGCGTCGAGCCTCGTCCTGGGTGCTTCCCAGGGTGTCAAAGACGCGAGCGGGGCGCCCCAGGCGGGTGGTCCAGAGCGCTCCGTTGAGTTCGGCTTCGAGTTGGTTCGCGTCGTCCATGCGGTCCTTGCAAATGTTAGGCAACCGGTATCAGCTCTGTGTCTTGACTCGCCTCTTTCCCCCCAGTTAACATGACGCCTTGGTCAGTTCTGCTGGATCAACCGCTGGGATAGGGGAAGCTGGATGATTGGCGAAACCTCGCTGGAGATTGGGGATCTTTACAAGCGCTGGCAGGTCGAGTTGGAGAGCCGGTATGCCAGGCGTAACAAGGTCCATTACATTGATGAGCTTCTCAACGAGCTCGAGCTGCTCAATCTAGCCGAAGCGCGCACGATGTCAGATCGCGTTCGCGCCCAGGTGAAAGAGCTGCTGGAGTCGTCCGAGCACCAGCTCTGCGCGAAACGGACCAAGGACCTGACCATCGGGGAGTGCATGGAGGCCCTGTACGACATCCAGGACACCCTCCTGCTGGGCGGCGAAGAGGGCGACGACGCTCTCTAGCCAGCCGACCGCGCCCATTCCGGGCTGACTTCTCTCCCCATCCGGTCCACCTATACTCGGTTGTCCGGGCCCACCTGCGGCTGTAGCTCAGTGGATAGAGCACCAGTTTCCGGAACTGGGTGTCGGGGGTTCGAGTCCCTCCAGCCGTACCATTCCCCACGTTTTGCGAAGGCCTCTGGCGCCTTCGAGGGACCGTCATTCTCCTGAACCCGGGCGTCTCGACGCGCCAATTTGTGCCAATTCATTGACAAAACCGGACCCCGATGCTTTTCTCCGGGAAGCCGCAGCACGAGCCTGAGGAGGAGGGAGTTTTTTGGAGTCCGACCATAACGCCGCCAAGGTCACGTTTCGCGCCCGGGTCGCCAGAGCACGCTCCCGCGTCGCCCTCACGGTTGGCCTGGCTGCGGCCACGATCGCCGGCTTCGGCGTGCCCCAGGCGGGCAGCGCCCAGCCCGGCCTCCCGACGGTTTCTCATCGCCCTGTCCTGACCCAGGCGACCGGCCTGAGGGCCGGCGTGATGCCAACCCGCGCTGTCGCCCAGCGGGCCGCTCGGCTCCCCCTCGCGTCCACCGGTCCCCACCTCAACTACTACGGCGGCCACGTCGTCTCCAACATCCACGTGGTCCAGGTGCTCTATGGCAGCGGGACGTACACCCCAGAGGTCCAGAACACCGCCTCGCCGAGCATCGCCAGCTTCTACGGCGGCGTTACCAACTCCGCATACTTCGACTGGCTCCACGAGTACAACACCACCATCAACGCCCAGAACGGCCAGCCTGGCACCCAGCAGGTCATCGGACGGGGCAGCTTCGTCCGGCAAATCCAGATCACGCCCAGCCCCGCCAACAGCGGAGCCACCGTCGACGACACCAACATCCAGGCGGAGCTGAAGGCCCAGGTCGCGGCCGGCCACCTGCCGACCCCGGACGGCAACACCTACTTCGCGGTCTACTTCCCCGCCAACGTGACCATCACGATGGGCGGTTCAGCCTCGGGCGTGCAGTTCTGTGCCTACCACGGCACCACCTCGAACCCAGAGTTCTACTACGGCATCCTCCCCGACTTCACAACCGGCGGCATGACCGTCGGTTGCGGCGGCGGGACCCGGTTCCAGAACGAGACCTCAGTCTCCTCTCACGAGATGATCGAGACGGTCACCGACGCCGAGGTCGGACTGGCCGCCACCTTCGCGCCGCCGCTGGCCTGGTATGACCCCCAGGGCAACAATGGCGAGATTGGCGACATCTGCAACGCCCAGCAGGGCACGGTCCTGGGTGGCGACGGCGTCACATACACCGTCCAGAAGGAGTGGAGCAACACCCAGAACGCCTGCATCGTCACCGGCCCCGCGCCGGCGAACGACTTCTCGATCGCGGTCTCACCGACGAGCCTGAACCTGACTGCCGGCTCCAGCGGCTCGGCGACAGTTTCGACCGCCGTGACATCCGGCTCGGCGGCCTCTGTCGCCCTGAGCGCCAGCGGACAGCCCTCTGGCGCGACGGTCAGCTTCAATCCATCTTCGGTCACCGCCGGCGGCAGCTCGACGGTCACTGTCAGCACCACGTCGGCGACCGCCGCCGGGACATACCCGATCACGATCAGGGGCACCGAGGGATCGGCAACCCATACCACGACGCTGACCCTGACGGTGACCGCCGCGGCGAGCAACGACTTCTCGATCTCGGTCTCGCCCAACACTCTTAGCGTCCAAGCCGGCTCGGGCGGTTCATCGACCGTGTCGACTGCTGTGACCTCCGGGTCAGCAGGTTCGGTCGCGCTCACCTCGAGCGGTGCGCCCTCCGGAGCAACCGTGACCTTCAACCCGACCTCGGTGACCGCGGGAGGCACGTCAACGGTATCCATAAGCACCACGACGGCGACCGCCGCGGGGTCGTACCCGATCACAATCACCGGCACCGAGGGGGCGGCCACCCACAGCACAACCCTGACTCTGACGGTGACCGCCGCGCCCGTACCCGACTTCTCGATCTCGCTGTCACCAAGCAGCCTCACGGTGGCCGCCGGCAGCGGTGGCACCTCGACGGTGTCGACCACCGCGATCAATGGCAGTGGGACCGTCTCGATGGCGGTCAGCGGGGCGCCCTCGGGCGTCACGGCGACTGTCAACCCAACGTCGGTGGCGGCTGGAGGGAGCTCAACCCTGACCATCAGCACGACCTCCTCCGCCGCGGCTGGGACCTACACGATCACCGTCACCGGGACCGAGGGGTCGAAGACGCATAGCGCCACGCTTTCGCTCACCGTCACCTCGACGGGTGGCGGGGGGATCACCAACGGTGGCTTCGAGACCGGGACGCTTGCCGGCTGGGCATCGACAGGGTCAACAAGCGTGGTCAGCTCGGGGGCCCAGTCGGGCACCTACGCCGCCCGCGTCGGCAGCACCAGCCCCTCGACCGACTCCAGCATCGCCCAGACTTTCACCGTCCCGTCCGGCGGTACCGGGCTGTCCTTCTACTACAACGTGTTCTGCCCCGACTCAGTCACCTATGACTGGGCGACCGCCACCCTCAAAGACAACACCGCCAACACCACGACCACCGTCCTGCCCAAGACATGTGTCAATCCCAGCTCAGGGTGGAAGCAGGTCACCTCCGGCCTCACCGCGGGCCACAGCTACACGCTGACGCTGAGCAGCCACGACGACAACTATTCCGGTGATCCGACCTACACCCTCTACGACTCGGTTTCGATAACGTCAACACCGCCACCGCCGCCGCCGCCTTCGGGAATCACCAACGGTGGATTCGAGACCGGCACCCTCAGCGGCTGGACCGCGGCCGGCGCGCACACCGCCGTCACCACCACCGCGCACAGCGGTAGCTACGCGGCGATGCTCGGGAACACCACGCCCACGAACGGTGATTCGACCATCAGCCAGACATTCACCGCCTCGACCGGGACCAGCCAGCTGAGCCTCTGGTACGCGATGAGCTGCCCCGATACGGTGACCTACGACTGGGCGACTGTGACCCTCAGGGACAACACGACCAACACCACGGCAACCCTTCTCGCCAGGACATGCGCCTCGTCGTTCGTGTGGACGCATCTCACCGGGTCGGTCGTCGCGGGCCACAGCTACACCCTCACACTGCTGAGCCACGACGACAACTACGGGGCCGACCCAAGTTACACGCTCTTTGACGACGTAGCCCTGAACTAAGGCTCCGGGCCCGGTGGCGGGAGTCTGCCTGACCGGCTGGTAGGGTCGGCGGGTGAAGATATCCCGCCACACCCCGAAGCTGATCCAGCTGACCAGGTACGCCGCAGTCTTCCCGATGAACTGCTACGTCGTCATCGAGGATGACGGCCTGACGCTGGTCGACGCGACCACCTCCTCGCCCGCCACCGAGGTAGCCATCCTGGTCCAGGAGCTCGGCCTAGAGCTGCGCCGAGTCGCCCTGACCCACGCTCACGGCGACCACGTCGGCGGCGTGGCCGGCCTGCTGGAGCAGTTCCCCGGTGTCGAGGTGTCGCTGGGCAAGCGCGACACCCCCATCCTTGCCGGCGATAAGCGCCTGCTGGCGGATGAGCCGCAGGCCAAGGTGAAGGGATACTTCGTCAAGGTCGATTGGAAGCCGGGCAAGCTTCTCGTGCCCGGCGACCGGGTCGGCTCCCTCGAGGTAGTGGCGGCGCCCGGGCATACGCCCGGACAGGTCGCCTTTCTCGATGTCCGGGACCGCAGCCTGATAGCCGGCGACGCCTTCCAGACGCGTGCCGGGATCGCTGTATCAGGCGTTCTGCGCCCGCTCTTCCCCTTCCCCGCGATTGCCACCTGGCACAAGCCGACGGCGCTGGCGACCGCCGAGGCGCTGCGCGAGCTGAAGCCCTCGCGCCTGGCGGTAGGACACGGCGAGATCCTCGAGGCGCCCGACGCGGCCATGGCCGGCGCGATCGAGGCGGCCGAGAAAGCCTTCGGCTGACTCGGGCGCTGGGTACCTTCTAGGCGATGCTGGGGATAGTCCTGCCCTTGGTCTCCAGCGCCTGCTGGGGCGGCGCTGATTTCGTCGGTGGCCTGCTTTCCCGCCGGCTGCCGGTGCTGACCGTCGTCTTCGTCAGCCAGTTGGTGGGCGCCACCACGGTGGTCATCGTCGCTGTCGCGCTGCGCGAGCCACTGCCGACCAACCTGCTGCTGCCGATGGCGGGCGGGGCTCTAGGCGCCTGCGGCCTGGTGCTCTTCTATCGCGGCCTCGCCATCGGAACGATGTCGATCGTGGCGCCGATCGCGGCCTGCGGGGCCGTGATCCCGGTGGTGTATTCGATCGCCACCGGTCAGGTCCCGCGCCCGCTGGTCACGGTCGGTCTCCTCAGCGCCCTGGCCGGCGTGGTGCTGGCTTCGTTTGCCTCCGGCATCGAGGTCGAGAGCTCGCCCAACCGGCGTCCCCGGCTGGCGGCCGCCGCCGCCATCGGGGCGGCCGTGGGCTTTGGGCTCTTCCTGCTGCTCTTGGGGCGCGCCAGCATCGCCTCGCCTGGATCGCGGGTCTGGCTGGCGGCCGCCGCGCGCGCCGGCTCGCTGCCGTTGCTTACCCTGATGCTGATCGCAACCCGCTCGGCTCCGCCGTGGCGGGGCCTGGGGGCACGCGACCTGGGCGGCCTGGCGGCGATCGGGCTGGGCGACGTCACCGCCAACACGCTCTTTCTCTTCGCCACCGGCGCCGGCACCCTGGCGGTGGCGGCGGTCCTCGGCTCGCTGTACCCGATCGGTACCGTCCTGCTCGCCCGCCTGGTCTTGGGCGAGCGCGTCACTGCTACCCAGGCCACGGGCGCGGGGCTGGCCATGCTCGGCGTGGCGCTGGTCTCGGCCGGCTGATGGGTGGCCTCGGCTAGGCTCAGGGCATGACCACGGATTCGACCCGCCCGCGGACCGCAAGGCGCCCATACGGGACTGGCGACGCCGACCTCGATCGCCGGCTGATGGAGCTGGTCAGCGAGATCCAGGCGATCGATCCCCAGCTGACGTTCGAGATGCTGGTGACCGCGGTCAGGGTCGCGCACGCCCCACTGGGACGGCTGGACCGCAAGGTCATCAATGTCGCCCTGAAGGAGATGCGCTACGCCTTTGGCGTCTTCTCGCGGTACCGCGACCGGCGCAAGGTGACCACCTTCGGCAGCGCCCGCGTCGAGCGCGACGCGCCCGAGTACGAGATGGCGGTGGAGTTCGGCCGGATCGCCGCCGAGCGCGGCTGGATGGTTGTCACCGGCGCCGGCCCCGGCATCATGGAGGCGGTCAACAAGGGCGCCGGCAAGGAGAGCTCGTTCGGGGTCAACATCGTCCTGCCCTTCGAGAACAAGCCCAACCCATTTGTGGCCTCAGACCCCAAGCTGATGAACTTCCGGTACTTTTTCACGCGCAAGCTGATGTTCATCAAGGAGGCGGACGCCTTCGTCCTCTTCCCCGGCGGCTTTGGCACCCTCGACGAGCTGTTCGAGCTGCTCACCTTGATCCAGACCGGCAAGAGCGACGTCCATCCGATCGTGATGCTGGAGCCCCCCGGCGGGACCTACTGGACCGAAATGGACCGGGCGCTCCGGAGCCTGCTGCGTGAGCGCGGCTACGTCGACGAGGACGACCTCCACCTCTATCACCTGACCCACGACCCGGCCGCCGCGGTAGACCACATCGACCGCTTCTACCGCGTCTACCACTCGCAGCGCTACGTCGGCGACAGGCTGATCCTCCGTTTGTCCAGCGCCCCGACGGTTGAGGAGGTCGCCGCACTGAACCAGGAGTTCGCGGACATCCTCCGCGGCCCGATCGTCGCTGCCGCGGCTTCAGAGCCCGAGGTGCGGGACGACGACGTGGTCGACCTGGCGCGTCTCTCGGTGCCATTCGACCGAACCCACTTCGCGCGGTTGAGGATGCTGATCGACCGCATCAACGGCTTCGGGACCGAATAACAAACTTCCTCCAAAGTTCCGCCAAGCACTACCAGCCAAGCTGGCCTGGTCACCCGCTCAAAGAGCGGTAGCCAGAAGTCCAGGAGGACAGAGATGAAGTACCTTTGCCTGCTCTACTCGGATGAAACCCAGAGCCCGCCCCCCGGCAGCCCCGAGATGAACCAGATCCTCGAAGCCTACGGCAGCTTTTTCGGCGAGGTCACCGCGGCGGGGGTGATGGCCGGCGGCGACCCGGTCGAGGCGAGCTCGTCGGCCGTGACGGTGCGTGAGCGTGAAGGCTCGACACAGACCGTGCCCGGACCGTATTCGCCCGGCGGCGAGCAGGTCATCGGCTTCTACATCTTCGAATGCGCCTCAAAGGACGAGGCGGTGAAGTGGGCCGCCAAGATCCCGGCGGCGCGTTACGGCGCCATCGAGGTCCGTCCGATCCTCAAGCAGGACTGACCCGGCCAAAACGGAGCGGGCGGTGGGACAGCTCACCGCCCCCACCACCGGTGGTGGCTTGCGGTGAGCGTGGCCCAACCTCATAGTCGGGGTCATGGGCGTCACCTGCGTCGTGACCATCCACGGCATCGGCTTCCAGCAGCCGCCCGGTCCCGGCGTGGCCGGGTACGCCGACGCTCTGCACAAGGGCCTGGCCGAGGAGCTACCCCAAGAGCTGAGCAGCGATCCGACGCGCGCCGAGTACCAGGAAGGAGAATCGGTGCCGATCTACGTCTGCAGCCGCTGGCCGCCGGACGGCGGCAGTCGCGGCGCCGGTTTGGCCCGGCTCGGCGTGTGGATCGAGTCGACCGGCGACGTGGGCATCGACGTGTCGAAGGCGCCGCTGGTCGAAGCGGACCGGTCGATCGCTCACGTAGCCCTTGTCTACTCGCAGCTCGAGGACCTCGGCGCGCAACCGATGGCGACGCTCGAGGCGGCCACCCGGGCCCTGGTCGAACACCAGCACTACGAATCCATCGGAGGTGTGCTGCGGTCGCTGCTCAGCGATGGGATCGCCGCCATCCATCACCATGCTCCGGCCTCCGGGGCCGGCGGCAGCCTGCAGCGCCGGACCGACATTCCGCCCGCGCACCGGCACGTCCTCCACATCGGCGCCCCCGTCCAGGCAGGAGGGCTGCTCGGCACCGTCCGCCAGCTCGAGGACGACGTCTGCGCCTACGTCTGTCGCAACGACCTGCGGGAGCGCGTTCGCGGCTTCATCTGGGAGGCCCTCCGGCGGCTGGCCGCTCGGCCCGACGTTTCGACCATCGTTCTAAACACACACAGCAACGGCACCGTGATGGGATTTGACTTCCTGCGAGACGCTTCGGACTCGATCGCGTCGCGAGTTGGGCTGTTTGTGACCGCCGGGAGCCCCCTGCGAAAGTACGTGGACCTCTTCTCCTGGGGGCCAGAGGTCGGCGATCTGACCGAAGCCGGGCCCTGGCTGAACTTCCTCGACCTCAAGGACCCGGTGGCCGATCCACTGGCGCACGCCGTCCCCTGGACGCCGCCGTCCGGCTACCAGGGCATACCCGCGCCCAGCGACCTCTTCACGCAGCAGGCCGATGACGAGGCCAAACCGGCGCCGCACCAGATCGCTGACATCGTGGTCGACAACCTCGCAGACAGCGCGCCGGGGGGCCTGCAGGCCCACAACTACTGGGACAACCGGCCGGGATTCAGAGTGCCTCTCGCCGCTCAGCTGCGGCGACTTGGGGCAGCGGGGGGAGGGGTTTAGCCGGGGCCGGCGGCAGCCGCCTTGCTGTCCCCGACCTGGCCGTCGCGCGCCACGCGCAGCGCCATCCGGATCAGCGGAAGCTGCAGCGGGAGCCGCCACCAAAGCAGTGCCGGCGAGCTGAGCACGCCGGTCCGGCTGTAGGGCTTGCCGTCCAACGCCTGCTGGAAATTCGCCGGCCACACGGCCAGCAGCAGGGCGGCGGTCAGCCAACCGCCCAGGCGCCGGGTGCGAGGCAGCACCATCAGCGCCGCACAGCCGATCTCCGCGGCGCCGCTGATGGCGACGATCTCCTCCTGGTGGCCGAGGGCGCGAGGAACGATCCGTTGGTAGAACCTCGGGACCAGGAAATGGAGCACTCCCGATCCGCCGATGATCAGGACAAGGAAGTATCGCGAGGTCCGGGCACGCTCCGACGGCATGCCCCAATCATGGGCTACGAGTCAGATATCCACGGGACTGCGGCCCGGGATGCGGATCAGCGAGTCAGCTCTGGTGGCGGTATCCGCGGAGGCGCAGGTAGGTGGTGGAACGCATCGCCCAGCCCAGGATGAACAGCAGCCCGCCCATCGACACGACATAGAAGTCGATACCGGGGGCGCGGGTCGCCGCCAGCAACACCAGGCAGAGTACGGTCCAAGCAGCCAGGCTGAGCTCGAGACCACCGTAGAACTTGGCCTTTTCAGACATTTGGTTGAGCCTTGCAAACATGATTTGCTCCTATCGAGTCGTTTGTCCCTGCTCGACGGTAACAGCGTCGTGACCCGAATGGGAATCGGCTTTCTACACAGCCCGATGATAGGCCCGTAACGATGTCGTGACGGCGACCTTAGAATGGCAATTCTTGCGCCTTACCGATGTCCCCGGACATGCCTGAAGTCGAGCTTTCCCGCGAGGGGGCGATCCTGGTGGTCAGCCTCAATCGACCGGAGGTGCGCAATGCTGTCGACGGACCCACAGCTCGCGCCCTGGCGGCGGCGTTTCGCGACTTCGACGCCGATCCCGACCTGAGCGTCGCGGTGTTGACCGGCTCCGGCGGCTTCTTTTGCGCCGGTGCAGATCTCGCCACCATCGCGGGGGGAGGCGAGCGTGTGCTTCAAGTCGTCGAGGAGGGCGACGGCCCCCTGGGGGTCACCAGGATGACCCTGGGGAAGCCGGTGATCGCCGCGGTCGAGGGGTACGCGGTCGCCGGTGGTCTCGAGCTGGCGCTGTGGTGCGACCTGAGAGTAGCCGCGCGGGATGCCATCTTCGGCGTCTACTGCCGCCGCTGGGGGGTGCCGCTGGTCGACGGCGGGACCATCCGCCTGCCCCGGATGGTCGGACACGGACGTGCCCTCGACATCATCCTGACCGGCCGCGACGTATCCGCCGACGAAGGCCTGCGGATCGGCATGGTCGACCGCGTGGTCGAGCCCGGTGAGGCGCTCGCCGCCTCCCTGACGTTGGCCGCCGAGCTGACCGCGCTGCCGCAGACGTGCTTGCGATCGGACCGCCTGTCAGCTTTCGAGCAGTGGGGGATGGAGCTGCCCGAGGCGCTCCGCAACGAGTACCGCCACGGGATCGCCACGATCGCTTCTGGAGAAACCCAGGCGGGCGCCCAGCGCTTCCGCGACCGGGTCAGGGAAGCCTGAATGCCGGACCTCCTGGGTTTTCATCACATCACCGCGATCACCGGCGATGCCCCCCGCAACGTCGACTTCTACTGCCGTGTCATGGGCATGCGGATGGTGAAGAAAACGGTGAACTTCGACGCTCCCGAGGTCTACCACCTCTACTACGCCGACGAGGTCGGCACGCCCGGCAGCGTGCTCACGTTCTTCGAGTTTCCCGGGGCCCGTCGGGGGCAGGCCGGCGCGGGGATGATCCATCGCGTCGGATGGCACGTCGGGGGCCAGGCGAGCCTCGACTTCTGGGGGGAGCGACTGAGCTCAGCGAAGGTGCCCGTCGATCGCGACGACGGCTCGCTGCGCTTCATCGACCCCGAGGGTCTCGGCCTCGAGCTTGTGGCCGACGGCTCCAGCGACACGCCCCTGCGCGCCGTCGCCGACGATATCCCTGCGGAGTACGCCCTCCTCGGGTTCTCGGGCGTGCGGTCCTACGCCGCGCGGCCCAAGGACTCCGGCGAGCTGCTCCTGGGCCTCATGGGCTTCACCGACGACGGTGGCGTTTTTCGACACAACGCCCCCGGCCGAGGCGCCGCCTACCACGTCGATCCGCCGCCGAGCATCAGCCCGATCCAGGGCGCTGGCAGCGTCCACCACGTGGCCTGGGCGTCGGCGGACGCGGACCACGAGTCCTGGCGGCAGGCCCTCGCCGGCGCCGAAATGCACCCCACACCGATCATCGATCGCACCTACTTCCGGTCGATCTACTTCCGTGAGCCCAGTGGCGTCCTCTTCGAGATCGCCACGCTCAGCCCTGGGTTCGACGTGGACGAGAACGCCGCCAGCCTCGGCGAGGCGCTGGTGCTGCCTCAGCGGTACGAGGTGATGCGCCCCTGGCTGGAGAAGAACCTGACCCCGATAACCAACCCCCGGAGCCATGGTCCAGAATCTGAGGATCCGGCGCCGGCCGGCGCGCCTGGAGGAGAAGCCAGTGGTTAGGTGGCAGCCCGCAACCGCCCCTTCGGAAGGATGATGTCGTGGTTCCTCATCGAGAGCGTCGGATGACGTCTCGCCGGCGCCTGTCGATGGCCGCCAAGGTCCTGGCCGCGGTGGTGATCATCGCCGCCGCCAGCGGCAGGCTGCCGCACCTGGTCCTCACCCAGGCGGTGATCAGCACGCTGCTGGCGCTGGTGGTGGCTCCGCTCTGGCTCCTGGGTCGCCCCGAGTCGGGACCCGGCTCGCACGCGTGGATGCGGGTTCCGCCCTTCCTGGCGGTTGGCACGATCGCCGCCGGCACAATCGCGATTCAGCTGCCGCCGGTGGTCGGCCTGATCAGCGACGGCGGCGTCCCCGCCGTCCTGGCACTGGGAGCTCTGCTCGTTGGCGCGCTTTGCTTCTGGTCGGTGGTGGTCGCGCCGGCGAGGGTCTCGGGGCTGGCCGCCTGCGGCTACGTCGTCATCGGCGGGGTCCCGATCAGCATCCCGGCGATGATCCTGATCCTTTCGCCGCGCGACATCTACGCCACCTTTCACGCCACCGCCCCGCCCAGCATCGGCGCCCTCAACGACCAGGTCTATGCCGGCTTCGTGCTCTTCGCCGGCGTCAAGATCGCGATCTGGACCGTAGCCAGCATCGCCTTCTTTGCCGCCGCCAGGGAATCGGCCGGTCCCGACGACGACGATGGCGGCCGGCCCGTGCCGGCGCCTCCTTCGGTCCCCGGCTGGGTGCTGGAGCTCGCGCTCGACAACCCAACCGCGGATGAGCCTGCCCCCTCGCCAGCAGGCGAGAGGGAGGCGGCGGGGACGCGCTAGGCGCCCCCGCCAAATGGCCTAGGCGACTGCCTCGGCCTCGACCTGGTCGGCGGTCTCGACAGCCTCTAGCTTGCGAACCAGCTCGGTGTCGATCTCGAGCTTGGCCTCCTCACCTACCAGCAGGCGTCCGGCCTCGAGCAGCATGTTCCACTCCAGACCCCAGTCCTTGCGGTTGATCTTGCCGGTGGCGGAGACGCCCAGGCGCTCGTTGCCCCAGCCGTCCGCGAACGGCTGACCGACCTCGACGTCGAGGGTCACGGGGCGGGTGGTGGTCTTGATGGTGAGGTCCCCGGTCACCTTGTAGTTGCTGTCGTCGATCTTCTCGATCGACGTGCTGCGGTAGGTCATGTCGGGGTACTCGTCGGCGCTGAAGAAGTCGGCGCTGCGCAGGTGGTTGTCGCGGTCCGTAGCGCCGGTTTCTACGCTGGCGGTCTTGATGGTCGCCTCGGCCACTGCCGAGGTGGGCTCAGAGACGTCGCCTTCGACGTAGGCGGTCCAGTCGGTGAAGTTGCCACGGACGGTGCTGACCATCATGTGCTTGGCGGTGAAGCCGATGTGCGTGTGGGTGGGGTCTAGTTCATAACGGGCCATTTGTTGCCTCCGGGACGGGCGTGGTGGCGCGCCATGTGCGCCCCGACCCAATCCCCAATTTTGTAACTGTTCTCTTACGAACTATTGCATTGCGAACCATATTCCCGCAGCTCGTCCGGTGAGGATTAGGCTGTGGCCATGTCAGATCGGCTCTCGCAGTCCGGGCTGAGAGCCTGGCGCACCTTCGTCGCCTCATACGCCACGGTGATCGACCATCTCGAGCGAGAGCTTGTCGAGGCCCGGGGAATGCCGCTCAGCTGGTACGAGGTGCTGCTGCGCGTCTCGGAGGCGCCGGCCGGTGGAGTCCGCATGCAGGAGCTGGCCCGAGGCGTCTTCCTCAGCAAGAGCGGTCTGACCCAGGTGGTGACCCGGATGGAGGCCGCCGGCCTGATCCGGCGGGAAGTCTGCCCCAGTGACCGGCGGGGCGTCAACGCGGTGCTCAGGCCCGAGGGCAAGCGGGCGCTGAAGCGTGCCGCCGCGATCCACTTACGGGGTATCGAGCGTCACTTCGCGGGGCATCTCGACGACCCCGAGCTGTGCAACATTGCCGCCGTGCTGGGCAAGGTGCTGGACGCCGAAGCCCAACCCGGGGTCCGGCTGGCGGCGCACTGACGACCGCTCGCCGGCCGCCCGCGGGCGACCGGCGCTGCATGCCGCTCTAGTCCTTGGGTGGCGCTGCTCCTCCACCGCCGAAACCGCCGCCTCCACCACCGCCAAAGCCGCCGCCGCCGCCTCCTCCGAAGCCTCCGCCTCCGAAGAAGCCGCGGCCGCCGGTGCTGCATCCCGACGGTCCCGCCGGAACGATCGAGATCGCCCGCGCCGTCACCTTGCCGGAGGAGTCCTTGCTGCCGGCCGCCGTCAGGCACTGGTGCAGGGCCAGGTCCGACGCCGAAGCCGACGCCGACTTGGTGACCCTTACGGTGGTCGGGACGGTGACCGTCTGCAGCGTTCCCGCGGCATTCTTGACGGTGATCGTGGTGCCCGCGACGGAGGTGACCTCACCGGCCACGAACGAGAAGTTCGCCCGGTTCGCCCGCGGCGATGCTTGCGGCGTCGGTGGAGGCGTGCCCTGAGGACCGGCGCCAGGGCCACCGGGGCCCCCCGCCTGGCACGCCCCGTTGACCTTGTCGCTCAGCCGTACCGTGGCGGCCGTGACGGCGCCAGTCGCGTCTTTCTGTCCGGTTGCGATCATGCAGGTCCCGGCGAGGATGTCCGCGAAGCTGCCGGTGCTCGTCTTCAAGAACAGGGTTGAGTCGGAGTAGACCACGGTGACGTCGCCGTTGGCGCTGTTGACGACCAGGGTCGTCCCACTGATCTTGACCAGCTCGCCGGCGGCGCCGTTGCGGGCTCCCTGGCGCGCGTTTGCGGATGGACTGGCGGTGGGCGCGCCCGCCGATGCGCCTATCGAGCAGGCGCCCAGCAAGACCGATGCTGCCGCCACTAGGCTCAGGTTCAGAAGTCGGTTCATTCGGTTGTGTCTCCTTTGCAGCGTGGATTCCGTGCTCATTCGGCGCGCAGCGCTTCTATCGGTGCCAGTCGGGCGGCCCGCATCGCCGGGTAGACGCCAAAGACGAGGCCCACCGCGGCGGCCACCGCGACCGCGATCAGCACCGGCTCGGGCGTGATCGTCACCGCGATCGATGTGAACCTGGGGACCAGCGCCCCCGCCACCAGCGCCAGGGCAACGCCCATCAGGCCGCCCAGGACGCTCAGGATCGCCGCCTCGAAGAGGAACTGGCGAAGGAGGTCGCCGGGCGTCGCCCCCAGGGCCTTGCGCAGGCCGATCTCGCTGGTCCTCTCGGTGACCGAGACCAGCATGATGTTCATCACCCCGATGCCGCCGACCAGCAGCGAGATCGCTGCCACGCTGGCGAGCAGGATCGTCAGGGTGTTGGTCACCGCCGAAGCGGTGCTGAGGACGCTGCTCTGGGAGGTGATCGTGAAGTCGGCGTTGGCGGCTGTGTTGATGTGGTGGGTCGCCAGCAGCAGCTGGTCGGCCTCCTGGTAGGCCGACCCGACGGTGCCCGAGCTGGTGGCGCTGAGGAGGACGCGTTGCACCGAGTTGGGACTGCCCCCGGTCAGCTCATCCTGGGCGGTGGTGATCGGGACCACCGCCAAGTCGTCTCCGTTCTGGAATGCCAGTCCGCCGCTCTGGGTGAGGATGCCGATGACCTGGAAGGCGGCGGGGCCGATGGTGACCGAGTCGCCAATGGAAACCCCGAGGTTGGTGGCGGTGGTGGTGCCGAGCACCACCGACTGCTTGTGCGAGGCGACGTCGGCGTTGGTGAAGAAGGAGCCCTGGCTCACGGTCCTGGCGTTGGTGATCAGCCAGTCGGGGGTGCTGCCCTGGACGCTGGTGCTCCAGTTGCTGGAGATGCTGACCAGTGACTTGCGGGTCTGCACTACCGGAGCCACGGCCTGGATGTCGGGTGCGTTGTCCTTGCTGCGCAGGCCTCGGACATCGTCCATGGTCAGGGTGTTGGCGCTGCCGCCGCCGCCGAAGACGCCGCCGGCGAACGTGCTGCCGGGGCTGATCGTCAGCAGGTTGGTGCCCAGCGACGCGATCCGGCTGGTCACCGAGTCGGCCGAGGCCTTGCCGATCCCAACCGTCGAGATCACCGCCGCGACCCCGAAGAGGATCCCGAGCGTGGTCAGGATGGAGCGGAGGCGGTGCCCGGTAAGGCCCCGGAGACCGGTCTGAAAGGTGCGCAGCAGGCTCACGCCGCGACCCCCTCCGACAGCCGGCCGTCGCTCATGGTGAAGACCCGGCGGGGGATGGCGGCGACGTTGGGATCGTGGGTGATAAGGACAACCGTCCGCCCGCCCTCGTTGAGGCCCCGGAGGATCGCCAGGACCTCCCGGCTGGAGTTGGAGTCGAGGTTGCCGGTCGGCTCGTCGGCGAGGATCAGGTCGGGGTTGGTCACCAGCGCCCGGGCGATGGCGACCCGCTGCTGCTGCCCGCCGCTTAGCTCCGTCGGCCTGTGGTTGACCCTATCGGCGAGCCCCACCTGACCCAGCGCGTCCAGCGCCGCCTGCCTGCGCTGCTCCGCCGATCGGTAGAGCAGGGGAAGCTCGACGTTGCGCCAGGCGGAGAGGCTGGGCAGCAGGTGGAACTGCTGGAAGACGAAGCCGATGCGGCGGTTCCGCACCCGGGCGAGCTGGCTTTCGGACATCCGGCTGACGTCCTCGCCGGCGAACCAGTACTCGCCGCTGCTGGGGATGTCGAGGCATCCGAGGATGTGCATCAGCGTCGATTTGCCGGAACCCGACGGCCCCACCACCGCCGCGAACTCGCCGTCCGCGACGCTCAGCGAGACGTCGCTGAGCGCGTGCACGGCGGCGTCGCCGCGGCCGTAGACCTTGGCCACCGACCGGATCTCGATCAGGTTGCCGGGCAACTAGCCGCCCACCGGGCCGCCGCCGCCGCGTCCGCCACCGCCGCCCCCGAAGTTGCCGCGACCGCCGCCGCCGCCGAAGATGCCGTTGCCGGAGTTGGTCGAGGGCACCGCACTGCTGACGGTTGCGGTGATGACCTCGTCGCCTTCGTTGAGGCCGGACATGATCTGGGTCCGGAGTGCGTCAGACGCGCCCACGGTGACGACCCGAGTCTGCGGCTTGCCATTGACCAGCACCTGCACCGCGGTCCCGCCGCGAAGCGCGCTGGTGGGGATGGTCAGCACCTCGCTGGCCTGGTTGACGATGATCGCCACCGAGGCTGAGGTGCCGGCGTGGAGCGAGGGGTTGCTGCCGTCGATGGTGACGGTTACCCCGAAGGTCGCCACCCCGGAGGTCACCGTCGCCACCGCGGCGACTCCGGTGACCTTGCCGGTGAGGGCCTCGGTGGCGCCGGCCGGCGTGATCCTGGCCGCCTGGCCCACGGCGATCTGCCCCACCTGGGCGTCGCTGACCGAGCCGATCACGGTGTAGGCGCCGGGGGTCAGGATCGAGATCGCGTGGGTGGTGGAGGAGGCAGCGGCGTTGCTACCGCTGGCAGTCGCCTGTCCGACCACGATGTTGACGGCGCTGACGACCCCGTCGCTGGGAGCGGTGAGGGTGGCGTTGTCGAGGGCTCGCTGGGCATTGTCGACGTTGACCTGGCCCACCGAGACCTGGCTCTGGTCGATCTGTACCTGCTGGGTGGTCGGTCCCTGCTGCGCCACCACCAGGGCCGCCTGGGCGTTCTGCAGCGAGACCTTGTCGCGATTGACCTGCGACTGCGCCTGGTCGTTGCTCTGCTGCTGCTTGACCAGCGCCGACTGGTAGTTGTTCTGAGCCGTTGTCAGCGCCGACTGGTCCTGGGCACAGCTGGAAGCCGGGCTGCCCCCGCCGCAGCCATCGGCGTTGTATTTGCTCTGAGCGTCGGTCTGGGCGCTCTGGGCCTGCTGCACCATTTGCGCGTTCACGGCGATGGTGTCCTGCTGGCTGGTGGTGTCGCTCTGCAGCTGGACCTGCGCGGTGTTGACCGCCGACTGCGCCTGGTTCAGGCTCTGGGCCGTCGGCCCGGCCTGGTCGAGAGAGAGCTTGGCCTGGGCCGAGGTCAGCGCTGCCTGCGCCTGGACCAGGGACCCCTGCAGGCTGACCGGGTCAAGGGTGGCCAGGACGTCGCCCGCCTTGACCGCCTGCCCGGCCTGGACGTTGACAGTCTTGACCTTTCCCGACCCGGCGAAGTCGAGGTCGGTCTGGTTCACGGGCGTGAGGTTGCCGGAGATCGGGATGGTCTGGGTCACCGTTCCCAGCACGGCTGCGGCAGTGCGGTATTGGACGGCGTTGCCGTTGCGGTTCACGTAGAGGTAGGCCGCGGCGGTGACGATGGCGACAATCGCCACCGCGACCACGGCGAAGCGGGGACGCATGAACCGGCTCACAGGCAACTCCTCCACGTAACTTGCATAGACAGCGAGCATCCGACCTGGTTGTGAACTGGACCTGAAGTCAAGCTAAGAACTCGCTAAGCATTAGTGAGTGGAAGGCGCACCCGAAAGCTGGCTCCACCGGACTCCGATTCGCCGACCTGGATCTCGCCGCGGTGCTCCTTGGCGATCCAGGCAGCGATCGCCAGCCCCAGGCCGGTGCCTTCGCCCGAGCGGGACGGGTCGGCCTGGTGAAAGCGCTCGAAGACCCGCTGGCGCTCGGTCGGCGGGATCCCGGCGCCTTCGTCGTCGACGCTGATCCGCACGTCGCTGCCGGCGCGCTCCACCGCTACCGTGATGCCGCTACCCCCGGGGGTGTGCTTGACGGCGTTGTCGACCAGGATCCAGAGCAGCTGCCTGAGCGAGTCCACGTTGCCCACCACGGGGGCCGCCTTGCCATCCTTGAGGTCGAGTCGTCGCTCGGGGTGGAGGCGGCGGGCCTGGCGGCAGACGTCGGCGGCCACGCCGGCGACGTCCACCGGTGCCATCTCGAGGTGCTGGCCGGCGTCGGCCCGGGCCAGCGTCAGCAGCTCCTGGATCAGGCGCGTCATGCGCTCGCTCTCCTCGTCGATGTCCCGGAGAGCGTCTGTGCGGTCGGTGTCGGCGATCTGCTTGCCGCCCAGGAGCAGCCCCACGTTGCCGCGGATCGTGGTCAGCGGTGTGCGCAGCTCGTGGGAGGCGTCGGCGACGAAACGCTGCTGCGTGGCCAGCGTCGCCTCCAGCCTCTGGTAGGCGTCCTGGAGCTCCGCCAGCATGGAGTTGAAGCTGTCAGACAAGCGACTGACCTCGTCGCCGGTGTCGAGGGCCGGCAGCCGGCGGCTGAGGTCGCGGGTCCGGCCGATCTCCTCGGCGGTGTCGGCCATGGCGTCCACCGGCCGCAGCGCCCGGCCGGCCACCAGCCAGCTGGCTGCCAGGGCACCGACCAGGCTGCAGAGCGCAGCCAGGGCCAGGTAGGTGCGCAGCGTGTTGAGGCTGTCGACGACCGGTCCCATCGGTTGTCCCGCGACGACGTATGCGGCCGACGCCGTGAGCTGCGTGGTGCTGGGCCCGGTCAGGCGGCGAATCGACTCGCGCAGGAAGACACCCTTGCTGGCCTCCACGGTGGCCAGCACCGAACCGTTGAGGTCCGCCTGGCGGAGCAGGTCGGCGGACACCGGCGGGGGCTGTCCGTCGATGGCGCCGGTGCTGAAGAGGGTCGAGCCGTCGCTGCCCACCAGCTCGACGAAACTGTCGCCACTGGTGCGAAGGTCGACGATCACGGGCTGGCGGAACCCGCCCCCGCCGCCGAAGATGCCGCCGCCGTCATTGCGAGGGCCGCTCCCGAACTGGTTGCTCCTGCGAGTCAGGCTGGCGTCCTGCTGCTGCAGCACGCTGTGGTTCACCAGGGCGTAGACCAGGACACTGAAGATGACGACGGTCAGGAACACGACCCCCGCCCCGAACAAAGCGATGCGGGCCCGGATCGGCATGGTCAGTCCTCGCGGAGGGCGTAACCGACCCCGCGCATGGTCTGGATCAGCCGGCTGCCGCCACCGTCCTCCAGCTTCTGTCGCAGGTAGCCCACGTAGACGTCTACGGAGTTGCTGGTGGCGCCAAAGTCGTAGCCCCAGACCGCGTCGAGGATGCGGTCCCGGGTCAACACCTGGCGGGGGTTGCGGAGGAAATGCTGGAGCAGATCGAACTCCTTCGGCGTAAGGCTGAGAGGGCGCTCCCCCCGCCGGACGTCTCGGGTGCCGAGGTCCATGCTCAGGTCGGCGTAGCGCAGCACCTTGCGGGTCCGGGGCGCCTGCCGTCGCAGCAGCGCCCTGATCCGGGCCATCAGCTCCTCGTAGGCGAAGGGCTTGACCAGGTAGTCGTCGGCGCCGCTGTCCAATCCGAGGACGCGGTCGGCGGTGGCGTCCTTGGCGGTGAGCATCAGGATGGGCACATCGCCGGCGGCGCGAAGCCGCTCGCAGACCTCGACTCCGCTCATCCCGGGGAGCATCACGTCGAGCACGACCAGATCAGGCATGCGCTCTCGCGCCCGGTTGAGGGCCATCGCGCCGTCGGGCGCGACGTCCACGGCGTAGCCCTCGTAGATCAGGGCGCGCCTTAATGCAGCGGCGATGTGGCTGTCGTCGTCGACAACCAGGACGTGAGGCTGATCGGACATGAGGCCCTTATCCAACCACGGTCAGATGAGAGCCGTCTAAGAATCTCAACAGCGGCCCTGAGCCGCTAGTGTTGGTCTGCGCAACGGCCGGATTTTGGGAGAGATCAATTGCCAACCACGGATGCACAAGGCCGCACCATCAGCGACGACGGGAATTGGTGGTGGGACGGCACCGCATGGCAGCCGATAAAAAAGAGCTTCCTCGACACCGTCGGCGACGCCGTTGACAGCGCCGTAAAGAAAGTCGAGGGCAGTGGAGTCGTCGGCGCGGCACCGTCGCCGGTGACATACACGCCGGCCGCTGCCGCGACGCCCGCGGAAGCCGCCCCGGCAGCTGCCACACAGCCGGTGTCTCCGCTGCCGGCGATCCCGCCCGCCGACCTGTTGGCCTACCTTGGTGCGCTCAGGAGCGCGGGCGTGGTGACCGACGCTGAGTTCGAAAGCATCCGCCGGAGGATCCCGGGGCAGGCCTGACCGGGCGCCGTTCGGGGGCACCCAGACGGTAATCTTGCGATCCATGCCGAATTCAGTACGGCCGCTTCGGGTCGCCATGCTCTCCTACCGGGGCAACCCGCACTCGGGGGGCCAGGGTGTCTATGTCCGCCACTTGAGTGGCGCCCTCAGCAGGCTCGGGCACAAGGTCACGGTCTTCTCGGGCCAGCCCTATCCGCAGCTCGAAGCGGGGGTGGAGCTGGTGCGCGTGCCCAGCCTCGACCTCTTCAGGGACGAAGACCCGTTCCGCATCCCCCGGCTTTGGGAGTTCAGGAACTGGATCGACGGCCTCGAGTTCGGCATCATGTGCACCGCCGGCTTTCCCGAGCCGCTGACCTTCAGCCTCAGGGTCGCCCGGCTGCTGGCGGCACGGAAAGGCGACTTCGACGTGGTCCACGACAACCAGTGCCTGGGCTACGGCGTGCTGGCGCTGCTTGGCATGGGGCTCCCGGTGGTGGGCAGCATCCACCACCCGATCGAGGTCGACCGCCAGCTGGAGCTGGCCGAGGCGCGAGGAATCAAGCGAAAGGTGTCGATGCACCGCTGGTACGGCTTCCATCACATGCAGCGGCGCGTCGCCCAGCGGTTGCCCCTGGTGGTGGCAGTATCCGAAACCGCGCGCGAGGACATCATCCGCCACGTGCGACTGCGGCCCGAGCGTGTCCGGGTGGTCCACATCGGGGTCGACTCGGAGCTCTACCAGCCGACCCCTTCGGTGCCCAAGGTGCCGGGCTCGATCTTGGCCATGGCCAGCGCCGACGTCCCTCTCAAGGGACTCACCCCTCTGCTCGAGGCGATGGCGATGCTGCGCACCAGTCGCGACGCGCAAATGGTGGTGGTCGCCAAGCACCGCCAGGGGAGCCAGGTGCCGGCAACTCTCAAACGGCTCGGGCTCAACGGCTCTGTCCGATTCGTCAGTGGCGTCGATGAGCCCGCCCTGCTGAAGTTGTACGCCGAGGCCGAGGTGGCGGTGGTGCCGTCCCTGTATGAAGGCTTTTCGCTGCCCGCGGTCCAGGCGATGGCCTGCGGGGTTCCCCTGGTGGCGACCACCGCGGGCGCTCTCCCCGAGGTCGTCGGCCGGGACGGCGAGACGGGCTTGATGGTTCGCCCCGGCGACCCGCGACAGCTGGCCGCGGCGCTCGACCGGGCCCTCGGGGACCCGGCGCTGAGGGCCCGGCTGTCGGTCGCCGGGCGGGCGCGCGTGGTCGAGAGGTTCACCTGGCTGCGCACCGCCGAGGCGCTGGCCGCTGAGTACCGAAGACTGATGGCGGCCGATGCTGACCGTTGATTTCGACCGGCTGCGGGTGACGCCGGGAACCCGGGTTCTCGACCTTGGCTGCGGCAAAGGCCGCCACGCCTTCGAGGCGCTTCGGCGGGGCGCCGTCGTCACCGCAGCCGACCTCGACGATGAGGCCCTGGCCGAGGTCGACGCCATGGCGCGGGCGATGGACGATGCCGGCGAGGTGGCGGCCGGGGGACGCCTGGAGGTGCGCCACGCGGACGCGCTGGCCCTTCCCTTCGATGATGGGGCCTTCGACGTTGTCATCGTCAGCGAGGTCCTCGAGCACATCCCCGATGACCGCGCCGCGATCGCTGAGATCCAGCGGGTCGTCCGCCCCGGCGGCCTGGCGGCGATCACGGTGCCCCGCCGCGGCCCCGAGCGCATCTGCTGGGCCCTCTCCGAGGAGTACCACAACAACCCTGGAGGCCACGTCCGGATCTACCGTGCCGACGAGCTCCTCGGCCGCCTCTGCAACGCCGGCCTGGTGCCTCGCGGCCGTTCCCATGCCCACGCCCTGCACTCTCCCTACTGGTGGTTGAAGTGCGTAGTCGGGGTGAGGCGCGACGATGCCGTGCTGCCCGGCCTCTACCATCGCTTCCTGGCCTGGGAGATGATGGCGCGCCCGGCCTGGTCGCGACAGCTGGAGCGCGGTCTCAACCCCCTGCTGGGCAAGAGCCTGGTCTTGTACATGGCCAAACCGTCTGGCGATGCAACGGCCTGAGGCATCCGCCGTGCTGGCTTTCGACGAGGTCGACGCCACCGTCGACGCGATCGCCGCGGTTCAGCTTCCCGACGGCAGCATTCCCTGGTTCCCCGGCGGCCAAATGGACCCCTGGAACCACGTCGAGGCGAGCATGGCCCTGGTGATCGGCGGCCGGGTCGAGGCCGCCGAACGCGGCTTCGACTGGCTGCTTCGCAACCAGCGCCAGGATGGCGCCTGGCACGCGTACTACCGCGGCGGCGAGGTCATAGATCCGACCCTGGACACCAACGTCACCGCTTACATCGCCACCGGGGCCTGGCTGCACCATCTGGCCACTGGCGACACCGCGTTCCTGCGCCGGCTCTGGCCTGCGGTCGAGGCCGCCATCGAGTTCGCGCTGCGCCTCCAGCTGCCCGGCGGCGCAATCAGCTGGGCCGCCGATCTCGACGGCAACGCCTGGTCCAAGGGTCTGCTGGCCGGCTCCTCCGCGGTGCACCTCAGCCTCGTCAGCGCCGGCAGGATCGCCGGCGCCCTCGGCCATCCGCGGCCGCGGTGGCGGACGGCCGCGGATCGCCTGGCCACCGCGATAACCGGCAGCCCCGAGTCGTTCGAGCCCAAGCACCGGTGGGCGATGGATTGGTACTACCCGGTGCTAGGGGGAGCCTTGTCGGGCGCCGCGGCCCAGGCTCGGCTGGCGCATCGCTGGGACGAGTTCGTCGTCCCCGACAAGGGCGTGCGCTGCACCGCCGACCGTCCCTGGGTGACCGCTGCCGAGACCTGCGAGCTGGCCCTGGCGCTGGCGCGAATCGGGGATTTCGCCGAGGCGGGCCGGCTGGTCGAATGGGCCCAGCACCTCCGCGGCGACGACGCCGCCTACTGGACAGGCGCCAACTACGACGACGGAACGCTGTACCCGGAGGAGCAGCCGACCTGGACATCCGCGGCCGTGGTCCTGGCCGCCGACGCGCTGGCCGGTGGCCCGGTCCTGGACCTTTTCTCGGACTAAACTGTCCAACTCGCAGGATTCGCCAACCATCGGCGGCTCCGCGGTTGCCGAACTGGCACCAGACTGTGTCGGCTCCAGGCCCAAGGTTTACCGGCTCTTGCTTATTCCCGTCACCCAATCGGAATAGGCTTCAGCCATGCTTGGTGGAGCCGGCGACCCAGAGCCCGATGTCATCGCCCGCCAACGCGGCGGCATCGTTGTTCGCGCCGCGCAGCTGCGGTGGGGAAGCGTCCTCCTCAGCCTGGTGATGGTGCGGCTGACGCTCTACCCGGCGCCCCTGGCTCCGACCGCGCTACTTTGGATCACGCTGGCTTTCGGGGTCCTCAACGTCCCCCTGCTGTTCGCAAACCGGGTGTCGGAAAGGACCGCCAAGCTCATGGCTATCGCTTCGGTGACCCTGGACTTCCTGGTCGCCACCGCCTGGACAGTGCTCACCGTGAACGACCCGACGGCGACCACCTACGTCGTCTTCATGCTGGTGGCGGCCGAGGCCGGGTTGCTCTTCCAGTGGCGAGGCACGGTCGCCTTCATCGCCGTCTTCGTCCCGGTCTTCGCCGCCTTTTACGTCTTCCGCACGATCGCCTTCCACTACCCGTACCACGCTGAAAACCACGTCTTCCGGACCGGCATCGTCTGCCTGCTGGCGACCATTATCGGAAGCCTCAGCAACTCCACCGCGCGGCTCTTCGCCGAGGTCGAGAAGCTGTCGCTGACCGATCCGCTGACAGCCCTGGGTAACCGCCGCGCCTTCGACCGGAGGCTGGCCGAGGAGGTCGAGCGGGCCAAGCGGTACGGCCTGCCCCTGAGCCTGGCGATCATCGACATCGACCACTTCAAGATCGCCAACGACACCCACGGCCACACCGGTGGCGACGAGATCCTGCGCGGCCTCGGGCGCCTCTTGGCGGACCGGATGATAAGGCGTACGGACGTGGCCTACCGCTACGGCGGCGAGGAGTTCGCCGTCATCATGCCGGAGACCGATGACGCCGCCGCGGCCGCCGCGGTGGCCCGGATGCACGACGCGGTTCGAGCCGAGGCGATGCCGATCGGGGCCTACGCGCGGGACCTTCGGGTGAGCATCAGCGTCGGCGTGACCAGTGGCCGAGGCCCGGCGCTGGCGGCGGCTGAGCTGGTGGAACAGGCGGACAGCGCCCTGTACAGCGCCAAGGAGTCGGGTCGCAACCGGACCGTCGTCTATCGAGCGGCCAAAGCGGCGCCACCCTCGACGTTCAGCCCCGTGGGCGCCGCCGCAGGATCCTGAGCGAGCCCACCTCGCTGACCTCGTCGTAGTCCCCGGACTCCAGGGCTCGAAGGTAGACAACGAACGGTGGTCTGCCGCCGTCGCGGGGATCCGGAAAGACATCGTGGATGGCGAGGCTGCCGCCCGGGAGAAGGTGCCGGCTCCACCCGTCGTAGTCCGCGTCGACCGCCTCCTGGGAGTGGCCGCCGTCGATGAAGAGCATCGCCAGCGGCGTCCCCCAGCTGGCTGCGATTGTGGCCGAGCGCCCCACCACCGCCACCACGGTCTCCTCCAAGCCGGCGGCCGAGACGGCGGCGCGAAAGTGAGGCAGGGTGTCGAGGCGCCCATCGCCGCCGAGCAGGCGCGGGTCATGGTATTGCTGGCCTGGCTGGTTCTCCTCCGATCCGCGATGGTGGTCGACGCTGAAGAGCAGCGACCCTTCGCGGGCCGCCGCCGCGCCCAGGTAGATCGCCGACTTGCCGCAGTAGCTCCCGACTTCGAGCAGCGGGCCCCTGGCGCTCGCGGTCAGCGCCTCCTGGTAGAGCGCCAGGCCCTCGTCGTCGGGCATGAAGCCGATCGCGTCGCGAGCGGCCTGCTGCAGCAGGGGATCCACGCTCGACCGCTCCTCAGAGCGGCAGGTTACCGCTGTAGAGGATCACTTTCCCCGTCACCTGTCCGACCAGGGTCAGTACCACGGCCACGTACAGCAGCCCGGTGGCGGACATCAGCGACCGCATCCGCGTGCTCTGAAAGGCCAGCGCGGTGATCACCAGCGGTAGGGCGATACCGGCCGCGACGTGCATCCAGAACGTCAGGCTATAGCCGCCGGATATCACGTCGTGAGTGCTGGGGAAGCTGGCGCGACCGTCCAGCAGAAGCAGGGCGGCAGCGGCCAGGCCCGCTTGCAGCACAAACCCGCCGGCGAGGATGGCGAGCAGGATGAACAGCGGCCGGGTGCTCAGGTTTGGCACCACCAGGTACCAGTGGCCCAGCAGCATCGCGGTGGTCACGGTGCCGATCGTGATCGCCGAGAGAAGAAAACTGGCGGCGGTGCCGTACGGCCCCCAGGTCGGGGTTGGGAAGGCGTAGGCGCTGGCGATTACCGAGGTCAGCCCGATGGACGTGGCCAGGATGCCGACGATCACGTGCAGCACCGGTGGGCGCAGGTAGACCGCGACCAGGTAGAGCAGGAAGAGGACCATGAAGAGCGCCGACAGCCGCAGTGCCGGCTGCAGCCAGGCGCGGTTGACGTAATGCTCGGTGAGGTGCGACGGGTCGGGAAGAAAGTACTGCCCGGCCACGCCCAGGGCGCCGATCAGCAACAGCACACCACCGGTCGACGCGAGGAAGCCCCTGGTGACAAGGCGCGTGACGTCTGTGATGAAGAGCGCCAGCATGCCCCCAACCGCCACCTCGACCACCGCCTGAAGGGTTATCAGCGGGATCGCTAGCATCGGCAGATGATACCGCCGGCACCCTCAGACCCATCTCCCCCAGGCGCAGGTAGCGATTGGCGGAGCCTCCACCACGAGATTCTGGCCTGCACCAGGTGCGTTCAGTCGGGTCATATCCAGAGCGCCGCGCCGATGTTCCAGGGCCGGCCGGGTCAGCCGCTGATGCTGATTGGACAGGCGCCGGGCATCGTCGAGCTCGGCCCGCGCAGGCCCTTCGCCGGCCGAGCTGGGAAAGAGCTGGAGCGGTGGTGCAGGCGTGCCGGCTTCGCCGACGACGACCACTTTCGCAGTCTCACCTACGTCACCTCGGTGACGAAGTGCTTCCCCGGCAAATCGCGCTCCGGTGGGGGCGACCGCCGTCCCAGCCGGGTCGAGGTCGCCCAATGCCGACCCTGGCTGGATTCTCAGCTCTCGCTGCAGCGACCGCGGCTGATCGTGCTGGTGGGGACGCTTGCGATCGAGCAGTTTTCGGACCACCTTCCGGGTAGCTCACTGGACGTCCTGGTCGGCGAATTGTTCGACAGCAATGGCGGGGAACCGCTCCTGCTGCCCCTGCCACACCCATCTGGGGCCAGCCGCTGGCTCAACCAGCCGGCGCACCGGGCTCGGCTCAACGACGCCCTCGACCTGCTGGGCCGGACCTGGCCCAACCTCGTGGGGCACGCCTCAAGATAAACTCAGGCTGATTTGGCAGACGACGAACGTCCCGCGGCAGGCATCGAGGGGACTGAGGTCGAGCTGAAGTCGCCCGAGCAGATCCTCGAGTCGATCTTCGGCCCCACCCCCCAGGCCACGCCGACGGAGCAGGCTGAGCGCACCCTCCGGCGACCCAAACGCGTCGTTTACATCGCAATGAGCAACCGCAACTTCCACTGGCGAATGCATGTCACCAAGTTCGTCCTCGACGAGGGCTCGGTGCCGGTCAACCCGTTCATGCTCTTCGACTACTACCTGATGCACACCGTCAACAAGGACACCGTGCGGGAGGCGATGAACAACCTGCTGGTCAAATGCGACGAGTGCTGGGTCTTCGGCCGGATGAGCCTTGGCGTCAAAGTCCAGGTCGGGATAGCAAAACGCCTCAAGAAGCCGCTGCGGTTCTACGATATCGCTGACCTGCCCGAGAGAATCATCCGTATCTCCGAGAACCTGGCGGAAGAGGAGGCCAGGGACTAGCCGGCGGCCGGACCAACATAAGGGGAGCTTGTGACAGACGAAGATCCGGGACCGGACCTTCCCCAATTCCCTGTCGCCCCGATCCATTTCCCACCGGAGCCCGACGCGCCTCTGACACCCCCGCAGCCGCCGCCGGCCACCCCACCGAGCCCCGGGCCGCCGCCGCTCCAGGCCGCCCCTACGCCTCCGGCAGCGCCCTCGCCCCCGGCCGCCCAGCCGACTCCGGCGCCTGCCCCTCCGCAGCCGAGCGCGGCGCCTTCCGCCGCTCCGCCTCCGCCAGCCCCGCCGGCGGATCCGGGGATCTACCGCCCCCCGTTTGTCAGCCCTGGGTATACGCCGCCGACCGCCCCCACCCGGTATACGCCGGCGGCACCGCCGCCGCCCCCGCCGCTTCCGGTTCGGCCCTTGCAAGCCCCGCCGCCGGCCCCGGCGACGGTCCCCTGGGCGGCGTCGCCGGCTCCGATCCCGGCGCCGGCTCCGATCCCAGCAGCGGTGCCGGCTCCGGTCGCGGCGGCGATGGCGACCCCGGCCCCGACCGCGGCGCCGGCGACCCCCACCGTCTCCCGGGTCAGATTTAGCCGGCGGACCTTGTGGCTGGCGCTTGGAGGCGGAGGGGCTCTCGTGCTCCTGGTCGCCTACCTCTTGTCAGGACCCTTGATCTCGGGTTGGGAGGCCGGCAACCAGACCGACGCCCTCAACGCCACTGGACGGGATATGACCAAGATCGACGCCTTTCTCAGCGAGACGATCGTTCGCGACTCTAAGAAGACCGATGCTGTCGCTTTCAAGGCGGCGGTCGACGTTTACGCGGCAAAGCTCACGGACACAGACGCCACCCTCGCTGCCGACCAGGATCGTCTCGACCGCCTCAACCGCGACATCGATTTCTACGGCATCTTCACGCCTTTCGAGTCTGGCAAGGCTCACGCCAACGACGCCACCATTCGACACGCCAAGCTGGCGCTTGACGCGGTCGCCAAAGCCGTCGCCATCGATCGCACCGAGCTTTCGTTCTACAGCGCCTTCATCGCCGCCGAGGTCGACTCCGAGGCTGCCGACAAAGCCGTCACCGCCAAGGACCTCACGGCTGCCAGCCTCAACTACCAGAAGGCGGTCAACGACCTGGACCAGTGCAAGGTGTTGTCCTCCGACTCCGACATCGCTCCCCAGTTCCTGCCGGTGATCGTCGCCTTGGGCAAGTTGATGACCGACGTCGCCGGCATGGCTGACACCGCCAGGGCGAACGACCCTGTTGGCTATCTCGGCTATGTCCAGCGGTTGATCCAAGACAGCACAGTCATCACTTTTGACCAGCAGGCCTACCTGACCTGGTACTCGCAGAAGTTCGACCCTCTGGAACGGGCCTTTCGCGCCAACGCGGTGGCGGTGCCGCGCTACACCGTAACAACCACCACCCTGGTCTAGGGTTCGGCGGCTAGACGCGACGGATCAGGTCGCGCTCCAGCGCTCTCATGGCGCTGTATACGGTCGGTCGCAGAGGCGAGTCCTCGGCCACCGCCCACTCCAGCTGCCGGAGCGTGGAGTAGAGGGAGCGAATCGCCTTGATCGCGTCTCCGAACTCAACCATGGGCGGCAGCGGGATCTGGTCCAGGGGGTCGCCACGGGCCCATCGATAGGCGAAGTCGACATAGTCGCGCGATAGAGGCCGGAGGGTCTGCTCGCCGTATGCCTCCTCCAGCTCGCTGAACCGGTAGTGCAGGCTGCGCAGGCTGTGATACAGCTCGCGGATCTCCAGGCTGGGAAAGCGGTTGCGTGCCGACGGGCCGGACTCCGCCGGGCGGCCGCGGCCGCCGCGCCGGGGCCGGCCGCGATCCTCGGCGGCCAGCATCACCAGCACCGCGCACAGCTCGGTCGGATCAAGGTGATCGAGCCAGCCCTGGTATAGGGCCTCGCTGAGGATGAGGCTGTTTTCTCCGTAGATCCGGCTGGCCAGCATGCCCTTGTCGGAGGGCTTCATCCCGTACAGGAACCCGGCCTCCTCCAGCACCTGGATGATGCTGTGCAGGTGGCGGGTGTAATCGTGCATGGCGGCGTCGATGTCTTCCTGGCTCCGCCGGATCTCATCCTTCAGCGCCCAGATCTCGGACTGCCAGGCGCGGTGCTGGCGGATGTTGGGGCAGCGCCGGACGGGGGACTGTTCGTGCCGGTGCTGGATCTCCGCGATCTCCTTGCGCTGCGCCTCGAGCTGGTCCTGGGTCAGACCGGAATCGCCGCGATGGTAGTGGTCGCGCTTGGCTCTGCGGACCCGGTTGCGAAGGGTGTGGAGTGAGGCTTCGTCCTTGAAGTACTGCTGCACGTCCTCGAGCCGGCACTTCTCTTTCCGCGAGGGTGTCATCGCCATTTTCTCGAGGTCCACAAGGCGCTCCTCGAGGTTGGCCAGCTCGCGCCGCCGCTGCTCGGCGGCCTGTCGTCGCTGGAACTGACCGAAGCAGCGCTCCATCAGCAGCTCGGCCTCCTGGATGTCGCGATTGCGGAGCAGGTTGAGCGCCATGTTGTAGTTGGGCGCGAACTTCGACTCCACCACCATGTCCTCGCCCATCGCCGCCTCGTAAATCACGCCGATGTCCACCTCAGGGTCCTTGAGGATGACGCCGTGACCGACCTTGTCGATCCCGCGCCGCCCCGCTCTCCCCATCAGCTGGGTCAGCTGGCCCGAGGTCAGCGAGGGGAACCCGCGACCGTCGAACTTGGTGAACGCTGAGATCACCACCGAGCGCGCCGGCATGTGGATCCCCAGGGCCAGTGTCTCGGTGGCGAAGACCACCTTCACCAGCCCGGCCTGGAAGAGCTCTTCAACCAGCTCCTTGAGGAACGGCAGCAGCCCGGCGTGGTGGACCGAGATCCCCTGGACCAGCATCTCGTGGTTGAGCAGCCCGCGGTACAGGTTGGCTTCGTCGGCGTCGACCACCTCGGCCATCTTGCCGGCCACGAATTCCTCGATCCGGGCCTTCTCGGCGCTATCGGTGAGATCCAGGCGGTGCATCGCGCACCGCTGCATCGCCTCCTCGCAGCCCCGCCGGCTGAAGATGAAATAGATCGCCGGGAGCATCTGCTGCCCGGCCAGGCTTTCGATCACCCGGGTCAGGCTGTTGGATTCGACCTGGCGTCCGCGCGGCTCGAACCGGCGTCCGCCGCGGCGCCGGTCGCGGTCGAAGCGGTGGTCGGCGGCGACCTCCTCCTGGGCTTTGTTCCAGGTTCCCCGAACCACCTTGCCCTGCTCGTCGAAAAGCGGGTAGAGGCGGTTCTCCATCGCCAGCCAGAGGCGCAGCTCGGTGGGCCGCCTGGTCACCGAGACCACTCCCATCTCGCCACGATGCGACGCCATCCAGTCGGCCACCTGCTGGTAGTTGGAGATGGTGGCCGAGAGGCCGACGAAGTGGATCTGTGGCGGCGCCTGGATCATGACCTCCTCCCAGACCGCCCCGCGAGGGTAATCGTCGATGTAGTGGACCTCGTCCAGCACCACATAGCGAACGTCATTGAGCCGGTCGGGGTCGTCGTAGATCAGGTTGCGCAGGATCTCGGTGGTCATCACCACCACCGGCGCGCGCTCGTTAATGGTGTGCTCGCCGGTAACCAGGCCCACGTAGCCGTCGCCGTGGCGCTTCTTCAGGTCGCGGAACTTCTGGTTGCTGAGCGCCTTCAGGGGAGTCGTGTAGATCGCCTTGACGCCGTCCTCGAGGGCCTCGAATATGGCGTAGTCGGCGACCACGGTCTTGCCTGAGGAGGTGGGGGCAGAGACCAGGACACCCTGGTGGGTGCCAAGCTGCTCGATCGCCTCCACCTGGAACCGGTCCAGCTCAAACGGGACAGTGCGACGAAAAGCATCGATCCGGCTTTCAGTGCCAACCGTCATGACGACGGCCTCGACAGGTCGGAATTACCCACAACCACGTCTGCTATATTGCATCCCTTCCACTTTGTGGTCCTTCCGTGAAGCCCGTCGGGATGCGGGCGGATAAGGGTGGCAAGTCGGCGTCCCGTGGAGTTGGCATGAGCACTGAGGTCACGACGGAGATCGAGGCGGTAGCGTCGGCCGTTGCCACCACGGGCGAGCCCGAGGCTGTCACACAGACCGTCGCCGTGGCCCCCGACTTCCCCGATGTCGAGATCAGCGGACAGAGCGTTCCCGACATGTTCCAGTCGCAGGTCGCCCGCCGGGGTGCCGCGCCGGCGATGTATTTCAAGGCCTCCAGCAAGTGGCACGCGATCAACTGGCAGCAGTATGGCGACGCGGTCAAACGGATCGGGGGCTACCTGCTCAGCGAGGGGGTCAAGCACGGCGAGCGGGTCGCCATTCTGTCCGGCAACCGGCCGGAGTGGCACATCAGCGACCTGGGTAGCGAGCACATCGGCGGGATCGTGGTCGGTATCTACCCGACCAACTCGCCGAGCCAGTGCCAGTACATCCTCGACCACGCCGAGGCGCCCATCATCTTCGTGGAAAACCGCGACCAGATGGCCAAGATCCTGGAGCAGCGCAAGGCGCTGCCGCGGCTGCGGCGGGTGGTGCTGATCAAGGGCGACCCGCCCATGGACGACCCGCTGGTGATCACCTGGGCCGACGCCCTCAGCACCGGCGATCGCTACAACTCCGAGCATCCGGGCGAATTCGACGAGCGCTGGCGAGCCGTCGACCTGGATGACCTGGCGACCTTCATCTACACCTCCGGCACCACCGGTCCGCCCAAAGCGGTGATGCTCGACCACCGCAACATCCTCTGGACGGTCGCCTGCATCGAGAAGACCCTCCCCCTGAGTCCGGAGTCGGCCGACGAGGAGGTGACCGTCTCCTACCTGCCCCTGGCCCACATCGCCGAGCGCATGGCGGGCCACATCCTGCACCTCCACATGGGGCACCGGATCTACTTCGCTGAGGACATCGCTCACCTCGCCGCCAACGTGGTCGAAGCCAGGCCGACCTTCATGTTCGGCGTCCCCCGGATCTGGGAGAAGTACCAGGCCGTGGTGGAGGCACAGATCGCGGGCTCCCACGGTGTCAAGGGGGTGCTGGCGCGCTGGGCGATCCAGCAAGGCCTCGCCAACGTCGACCTGGCGACCCAGGGCAAGCAGCCTGGTCCCGGTTACAAGCTCGCCGACCGCCTGGTGCTGGCCAAGATCCGAGCCGCCATCGGGCTCGACCGCGCCAAGCAGCTGTCCAGCGGGGCCGCGCCGATCTCGATCAACACGCTGCGTTTCTTCTGGGCCCTGGGGCTGCCGATGTACGAGGTCTACGGCCAGTCGGAGGACACCGGGCCGACCAGCACCAACCGCACCGGGTACTGCAAGCTGGGCACGGTGGGGCCCGCGATGCCCGGGGTGGTCGTCAAGCTCGCGGCCGATGGCGAGGTGCTGGTCAAGGGAGGCAACATCTTCCGCGGCTACTTCAAGGACGAGGCCGCCACCCGCGAGGCGCTCGACAGCGAGGGTTACCTGCACTCAGGCGACGTGGGGGTGATCGAGGATGGCTACCTGCGCATCACCGACCGCAAAAAGGACCTCATCATCACCGCCGGCGGCAAGAACATCTCGCCCTCGAACCTCGAGGTAGCGTTGAAGCGGTTGCCCTTCGTGGGCCAGGCAGTCGCCATCGGCGACAGCAAACCCTTCATGTCGGCGCTGTTGACCATCGACATCGAACAGGTCGGCGCGCTGGCCAAGAAGGTCGGCGAGGAGCCGGACATGGAGGCGCTTTCGAAGTCCGAGAAGGTGCGCGAGCTGTTCCAGGAAGGAGTCGACTCCGTCAACGCCAACCTCGCCAACGTCGAGAAGATCAAGAAATTCACCATCCTCCCCAGTGACCTGTCGGTCGAGGGAGGGGAGCTCACGCCGACCCTCAAAGTCAAGCGCAAGGTCGTCAACCAGAAGTACGACGACCAGATCAAAGCCATCTACGCCGGTTGACCACCTCGCCTGACGGGCCGGGCCCGGGAGCCGAGATGGCGATCCAGCCGGTGCTGGTGGTGTCGACTTCGCCGGCGCCGCCCGAGCTCTTCGGCGGGAGCCTGCCGGAGGGCTCCCAGGTGATCAAGGCGAGTTACCAGGAGTTGCTCGAGCGGGCCCCCGAGGCGGACATCATCGTCGGCGACTGGTCCCACACCATCCACGTCGACGCGCCCGTGATCGAGCGGGCGGCTCGCTGCCGCCTGATCCAGCAGCCGACGGCGGGCTACGAAAACATCGACGTCGCCGCCGCCGACGCCGGCGGGATACCGGTGGCCAACGCCGGCCCCGCCAACGCCAACGCCGTCGCCGAACACGCGGTGATGAGCATCATCGGCTGCCTCCGCCACCTGCGGGAGGCGATCGCCGACACCGAGGCGGGCGAATGGGAACAGCAGAGATGGCTCGACATGGACCTGTCGGACCTCGAGGGACGGTCGGTGGGCATCCTCGGCTTCGGCGCCATCGGGCAGGCGATCGCTCGGCGGCTGTCGGGATTCGACTGCACCGTCCACTACCACCGGCGGCACCGCCTCGATGCGGCCGAGGAGGAGCGGCTGGGTGCCACATACGTCGAGCTCGACGCCCTCGTGAGCGGCAGCGAGGTCCTGGTGCTGGCCCTACCGCTGACCCCTGAGACCCGGGGGCTTCTCAGCGCCGACAGGCTGTCGGCGATGCCGGCGGGCGCGGTGCTGGTCAACGTCTCGCGCGGCGGCCTGGTCGACGACGACGCGCTGATTGCCGCCCTGGAGCAGCGGCGCCTGGGTGGCGCCGCGCTGGACGTGTTCACCACCGAGCCCTTGCCTCGGGGCCACCGCTTCACCGGCCTGCCCAACGTGCTGCTGACGCCGCACATCGCCGGGATGACCGCCAACTCCAAGCGCAACATCCTCCTCAACAGCATCTCCAATGTCGGCCGCGCCGCCCGCGGTGAGGCTCCCTTCTGGGTCGTCAACAACCCGAGACACTGACGTGCCGGGCAAGGAGGGCAGGGCGCGCCTGCTGGTGATCGAGGACGAGCCGTCACTGGCGAAGGTCCTGCAGATGCGGCTGGAGATCGAAGGGTTTGAGGTCGAGATCGCCTTCGACGGCGCCGAGGGCATGAAGATGATGGGCGCAAAGGCCCCCGACCTGGTGGTTTGCGACCTGATGATGCCGGTGATGGACGGGCTCGAGGTGACCCGTGCGATGAAGGGCAACCCCAAGCTCAAGTCGATACCGATCCTGATCCTGACCGCGCTGAAGAGCGAGAAGCAGATGAGGGAGCTCGAGAAGGCGGGCGCCGACGGCTTCGCCACCAAACCGTACGACGGGAAAGAGCTCAGCAGCCGGATCCGCTCGCTACTCGCCTAGCCAGGCCGCGGGAAGGGGACGCCCCGGCGTCGGGGCCGGCCCTCAGTCGAGCGAGTCGAAAAGGGTGTTGCGGAGCTGCTCCAACGCCTCGAACTCTTCGATCGAAGGCTTGCTGGCGGCGTGCACCTGGGCGGGGTACTTCATCCGCTGGACACCTTCCAGCAGGATCTTGATCTGGCGCTCGGTGAGCTGCAAACGGTGGACCGCCCGCTCGCGCGCCAGCGGCGCCGGCTCGGGGTAGCTCGGCGACGGCGCCGGCGTCCTGCCGACGTGCCCGGCGATCCCATCGGCCGGCGCAGGTTCTGTCGAGGTGGTCTCTTCGTCGGCCTCGATCCGGGTCGGACGGAAAAGCTCCTCAGAGCCGACCAGCGAGATGCGGTTGAACTTAGGCATGAGTTAGGACCTCCTGGGCCAACTGTCGGTAAGCCTTGGCCCCGTCGGTGTCCCCGGCGTACTCCAGGATGGAGCGTCCGGCCGGTGGGCACTCGGCGAACCTGATGCTGTCCTTGATGAAGAAGGGGAACACCTCGTCCCCGTACGCCTGCTTGACCAGTTCCAGAACCTCCTGGCTGTGCAGGGTGCGCGACTTGTAGATCGTAGGCAGGATGCCCCCCACCTTGAGCTTGGGGTTGAGCTTCTGCCGGACCCGCTCGATGCTGCGCTGCAGCTGCTGCATCCCCTTCATCCCGAAGTACTCGCACTGCAGCGGGATGATCACCTCGTCGGACGCCACCAGGGCGTTGACAGACAGCAGGCTCAGCGACGGCGGGCAGTCGATGACGATGAAGTCGTACAGGCCCTGTAGCGGCTGGAGCTTGTCCTTGAGGATCTGCTCGCGGCCCATCTCGTTGATCATCTGGATCTCGGCCGCTGACAGCTCCAGGTTGGCGGGAATGAAGTCGACCTTCATCAGCTCCGCCCGCATGATCAGGTCTCGCGCCTGCACGTCGTAGTCCATCAGCAGGTTGTAGACGGTGTGGTCGATCTCGTCGGGCCGCCGCACGCCCATGTTGATGGTCAGGTGCGCCTGCGGGTCAAGGTCGATCAGCAGAACCCGCTGGCCCAGCTCCGCCAGTCCAGCGCCCAGGTTGACACAGGTGGTGGTCTTGCCGACACCGCCTTTCTGGTTGGCGATGGAGATGGTTTTCGCCATAGAGGGATGAGTTTAGCCGGAATTCACGCCGGCGCAGCCTGAACTGAGGCGTTCGTATACTTCGGCCTGTGTTCGTGCTGCCGGCGCTGACCACGCTCATCAGCCTGGGCTTCGCGGCCCAGGTCCTGAACCGGTATCGGGCCCGGCGCAGACCGCACGAGCTGGCCTGGGGCTTGGCGCTCGTCTTTTACGCCATCGCCGCGGTGCCCGAGGCGCTGGCGGCACTGAACAGCTGGGACTCTCTCGGCTACCGGGTCTTTTACCTGTTCGGTGGGGTCCTGCTCGTCCCATGGCTGTCCCTTGGCACGGTCGAGTTGCTGCTTCGAGCCGACAATGCACGCTGGGCGCTGGTCGGCTACCGGATATTCGTGGGTCTGGTCACGGTGGTCGGTTTGGTCGCCGTCATAGCGGCGCCATTACACACGGCTCACCTGGCCACCTCCGAAGCCCCCAGCAACTGCACCATGCTCTGCACCTCTGAAAGCGGTTACGGGCTCTTCAACGTCATCTCTCTGATCGAAGCGATCGTGGGCAACACCGTCGGGACCCTGGTGCTGGTAATCGGCGCTCTCTATTCAGCCGTCCGGACATTCCAGGCGCGGCTGCCGGCCAACCTTCCGGCGGGCAACGTTCTGATCCTGGTCGGCTCGCTGGTTGTCGCGCTGGCGGCGACGCTGACGCGATTCGGCTCCTACGACTACTTCTACGCGGGACAGGCAGCCGGCGTGGCCATCATCTTCGTCGGCTTCCTGGTCATCGCCGCCACCCCCCAGCACCGGGCTCAGCCGGCTTAGTGCGCGCTCAGCGCCGCTGTGCACTGGCGGCGGTCGGTGTCGAGCCCGGCCTCGGCGGCTGAACTCTGTGATCGCCGACCTCGTCATCATCCTGGCCCTCCTGATCGGGGTGTACATCGGGATCAGCCGGGGGTTCGTGGGACCGTTGATCTCCGAAGGCGCCTTCCTGGTGGCCCTTTTCCTGGTGCTCCATCTGCACGGCCTCGTCGATGGCTTCCTGCCGATCGGGATCGCGCGCACCGGGTTGAGCGTGGTGCTGGTCTTTGTGCTGTCGATTGCCCTGCGCCTGCTGGCGCGGCCGCTGGTCATGATCTGGCGCACGATCCCGCTGCTGCGTGCCATCGACGCACCTCTGGGAGCGGTCATCCACGGCCTGCTCGCCTTTCTCCTTCTCTACCTCGCGCTGGGGGTGATCCTGGACTTCGACAAGAACGTCTACCCCCTGTTGCGCGCCAGCACCGCCACTGCCGAGCAGATCGACAAGTACCGTCAGGCGGTCCAGAGCCAGCCGCTGCTGAACGGCTTCGTCGACGACGCCAGGCTGCGCCAGCTGGCCCAGCAGGCCGGGCCCAACCCGTTGCCGATGCAGCAGGTGCGACAGGTGGAGGGCTTCCTCAACTTCTACGACCACTACATAAGGGGCCCGCTGCTGAGCTCGAGGGCGGCGCCGGTGATCAACAGCCTGGGCGCGAAGCTGCCGGTGGTGGGGCACACGCGGCCGTACCTGGCCGGCGCGTCGACGGCGCTGCTCGACCTCCCAGCGACGATGCCAAAGATTTCCTAGAGTTCCTTCAGGGATATAAGGTGGTGCCGTGCTAGATCTCGCGCTGACGCCGGAGCAGGAGCTGCTCGTGGAGACCACCCGTCGCTTCGTGCGCACCGAGTTTCCCGACGTCATCAAGGAGAACGACCGGCTCCAACGCTACGACCCCGAGACCTTCCCCAAGCTGGCTCGGCTGGGGCTGGCCGGGATCTCGATTCCCAAGCGCTACGGCGGTGGCGGCATGGACTACCTCGCCCTGGGGCTGGTGATGGAGGAGCTGGAGTACGTCGATGCGTCGCTGCGCACGGCCGCCTCGGTGCACAACGGTCTGTGCAGCACCGGCGTCTACCAGTGGGGCAGCGAGGAGCAGAAGCAGCGCCTCCTCCGGCCGCTGGCCGAGGGGTCGAAGATGGGCGCCTTCGGGCTGACCGAGCCGGACGCGGGCAGCGACGTCGCGGCGATGCGCAGCCAGGCTCGCAAAGAGGGAGACGTGTACGTCCTCAACGGCGAGAAGGCCTGGGTCAGCTTCTGCGACTACGCCGACTGGTTCCTGGTCTTCGCCTACACCGACCGCGACAAGCGCCACAACGGCATCAGCGCCTTCCTGGTTGATCGTCAGAGCAAGGGCTTCACCACCTCCGGCTACCACGACAAACTGGGGCTGCGGGCGGGCAACACCGGCGCCTTGGTGTTCAGCGACGTCGAGGTCCCGGCGGAAAACCTGGTGGGCGAGGAGGGCGACGGCTTCAAGGTCGCGATGAGCTGTCTCGACGTCGGGCGTTTCACGGTCGCCGCCGGCGCGGCGGGCGCGATCAAGGCCTGCCTCGACCTGAGCGTCGACTTCTGCCACCAGCGGCAGACCTTCGGCAAGGAGATCGGCAGGCACCAGCTGGTGCAGGCGCGAATCGCGGCGATGCAGCGCGACTACGACATCGCCCGGATGCTCTATTTCAAGGCCGCCTGGTTGAAGAACCAGGGCGTCCGCAACACTCGCGAGACCGGGGTGGCCAAGTGGTTCAGCACCGAGGCAGCCTTCGCCGCGGCTGACTCCGCGATCCAGGTCTTCGGCTCCAGCGGCTACTCCGGCGAGTACCCGGTAGAGCGCATCCTCCGCAACGCCCGTGCCCCCCGCATCTACGAGGGCACCAGCGAGATCCACCAGGTGATGCAGGCGGAGTACGCGCTTGGTTATCGCGAAGACCGCGAGCTCGACCACTCGCTGCCCGCATACGACCCGCGCGGCGGCGACCCCTCGTCGGGCGGCCCGATGTGAGCGCTGCCATCGCCAGCGTCCTGCCGCAGATGGGCGAGGCCAAGTACGTCGACGTGGAAGGTCGCCGGGTGCGTTATCTCGAGTACGGCGCCGGCGCCCCCATCCTGTTGGTGCACGGCTGGATCGGCAGCGCCGAGAACTTCCACAAATGGATCCCCGCGCTGGAGGGACGGCGCAAGATGATCATCCCGGACCTCCCCGGATTCGGCGAGACCGCGCCGCTTGACGGCCCCCACAGCGTCGCCGCGCTGGGCTCGTTCCTGGACGCGTTTTCGTCGGCCGTCGGACTCGGGCTCTACGACCTCGGCGGTCTCTGCCTCGGCGCCACAGTTGCGCTGGAGCTAGCCCGGCGCGACCCGGAGCGGGTCCGCCAGCTGGTGCTGCACACGCCGATCTATTCGCGCCGGGCGGTCTCCCGCCCATTCCGGATGCAGGCGGCCTTCTTCATGAACCGGCTGGTCTACGGCGTGGCGGTGCCCTTCGCCCGCAACCGCTGGATCAGCGATCGCTACAAGCGCTACTTCGTGGAGGGCGCCAAGGTGGACGCCTTCGACGCCGCCGTCAACTTCGAGAACCAGATGCGTGCCTTTCCGCGGGCCGCCCGCGAGTGGCTTCGGGATGCCCTGGTGCAGGATTTCGAGTCGTGGCTGCGCGCCTGGGAGCAACCGGTATTGATGGTTGTGGCGGCGGATGACTGGATCCTCGACCACGATGCGATGCAGCGGCTGACCGAATCGATGCAGACAGCCGAGGTGGTCATGGTTCCTGACGCCGGCCACGGATGGACCGAAGCCCTGGTCAAAGCCCAGTCCGCCGCGATCTCAGGCTTTCTGGCGACCGACCCCATCTAGGGGGCCGCTTCCGGATAAGGGGCTGCTTCCGGGCCAGGAAGGTGGCATGATCTGATCTACCCGGGGCAGGAGCTCCCCGCGAAGGCGATCGGCCTGCACGGGCGGAAGTCCCACAATGGCCATATTGATGTGCCGCCCCGACTACTTCGGGGTCGAATACGAGATCAACCCCTGGATGCACGTCGAGAACGCGGTTGATTACGACCAGGCACAAGAGCAATGGGATGCGCTCTTCGACGCCTACAAAGAGCTGAAGCTGGACGTTGACCTGGTACCCCAGGTCCGCGGCAACCCGGACATGGTCTTCACCGCCAATGCCGCCGTGGTGCGCGACAAGCGCGCCGTGCTGTCCCGCTTCCGGCATCCTCAGCGGCGGTCCGAGGAACCCTACTGGCGATCCGCCCTGGCCGACCTGGGCTACCGGCTGACCGAGGTGCCCGCCGGCGTCTTCTTCGAAGGCGCGGGCGACGCGCTCTTCGTCGGTGACCGGCTCTTCGCCGGCTATGGCTTCCGGACCGACAGGGAATCGCACCGGGTGGTGGGCAGGGCGCTCGACGTGGAGGTGGTGTCGCTGCAGCTGGTCGACCCCCGCTTCTACCACCTCGACACCTGCTTCTGCCCGCTCGGACCGCAGACGGTGATGTTCGCGCCCGCGGCGTTCGCGCCCGCCTCGGCGAGGACGATCCGCAAGCTGGTGCCGCACGTCATCGAGGTGCCGCTGCACCTGGCCGAGGGCTTCGTGTGCAATGCCATCACGGTCGGCGACCGGGTGCTCTCGTCGGTCGGCGTCGAGGGGGTCGAGCCCAGCCTTGTGCGCGAAGGCTTCCACGGCCGGGGCCTGCCGATGACCGAGTTCATCAAGGCCGGCGGCGGCGTTCGCTGCCTCTCGCTGGTACTGGACTAGTTGCGGGCGGCGCGTCGACAACCGTGAGCAGTGCCGCGGCCTGAGCTCGGTCTGCCGGCGGACCTCGACGCCGTCGTGATCGGCGCCGGCGCGGTCGGCTGCAGCGTCGCATACAACCTCGCCCAGCGCGGCATGACCAAAATCGTGGTCGTCGACAGCGGCAACATCGGCGAGGGCTCGACCGGTCGTTGCGCCGGCGGCGTACGGCAGCAGTTCTCGACCGAGGTCAACGTCCGCGTAGGGATGCGCTCAGTCGAGATTCTGCAAAACTTCGAGACCCTGCTGGGCGCGCCCTCGGACTTCCATCAGATCGGCTACCTCTTCGTAGCCAGCGATGACGCCGCGATGGCCGACCTTCGGCACAATCTCGAGGTGCAGCACCTCGCCGGTCTGGAGGACTCGCACGAGGTGGCCGTCGACGAGATCGCCCGGATGGTCCCCGGGCTGCGCGTGGACGACCTGGTGGGCGGCAGCTTCTGCCCCAGCGACGGCATTGCCGGCCCCAGCGAGATGACCCAGGGCTACGCCCACGCGGCGCGGGCGCTGGGGGTGGAGATCCTGGAGGGAGTGGAGGTGCAGGGCCTGGCGATAACCCCGGGCGCCAGCCGGGTCCGGACCAACCGGGGCGAGATCCGCGGCGCTCGAGTTGTGATCTGCGCCGGCGCGTGGTCGCGTCCTCTGGGCGATATGGCCGGGGCGACGGTCCCGGTGGCGCCCTATCGCCGCCATATATTCGTCACCAAGCCCTTCAGCGGCATCACCCGGGTGACCCCGATGACTGTCGACTACCGGACCACGTTCTACTTCCACCCCGAGGGCGACGGCGTCCGGGTGGGTATGAGCGACCCGGCCGAGCCCGAGAGCTTCCGCACCGACGTCGACTGGGACTTCCTCGACCACATGGTGGAGCACGCGACCGAACGCTTCCCGACGCTGGAGGAGGCCGAGATCATGACCGGGTGGGCCGGCCTCTACGAGGTGACGCCCGACCACCAGGGCATCGTCGGGGAATCCGAGGAGGTCAGTGGGCTCTGGCTCTGCTGCGGCTTCTCGGGCCATGGGTTCATGCAGGCCCCAGCGGTCGGAGAGTTGTGCGCGGACCTGATCGTCGGCCGTGAGCCGGCTTTCGACATCTCCGGACTGCGGCCCGGCAGGTTCGCGGAGGGCGTCGAGGTGGAGGAGCGGGCCGTCATTTGACGCCGGCTCGGCGCCGCCCGGGTCAGGTGGCTTTGGTCGCGGGGACCCCGGCCTCGGGTGTGTGGTGAGAGCAGTTGAGGCGCATGTTGGCGCTCGGGTACGAGTAGAAGTAGCTGCAGAACAGGTGATAGGGGTTGCCCTTGGCGTCCAGCCGACGGTTGTCAGGGTTGACTCCCATGGGGGCTTCCTCGACAGTCACGATGCTCCGGTGCACGCAGCTCTCACAGATCTTCACGATTCGAGAATACGCCCATGCTAGACTGCCCCGCCATGCTCAAAAAGCCCGCCGTCGGGCTGGTTTTGGCCGCCGCCGTAGCCCTGGCAGCCTGCTCCACCGAGGACCTCCCCATCGTTGGCCGGCCGGCCGCCTCGTTCGACGGTGGGAACATCAAGATGGCGGATTACCAGCTCCGTCTCAAGGTTCTCCAGGAGAACTACCGCAAGCAGACCCAGTCCCAGGGCGAGCAGAAGTATCCGTCCCTGGACTCGCCCGCCGGCCGGCAGAACGAGACGGTGTTGGAGACCGAGGCGGTGCAGGACCTGGTCGACGCGGTCCTGATCGAGCGCCAGGCCCAGCAGCGCGGGATCAGCGTGACCGAGGATGACATCAACAAGCAGGTCGACCCCTTCCGCACCAACTACAACACCCTGGCCGCGCAACAGACCCAGGCGGGCAAACCAACCCTCAGCTTCAACGACTACCTGAACAGCCTGGGCTACTCGCTGGACCAGCTGCGCCAGCAGGTTCGCAGCCGGGTCTTCGAGCAGCGGCTGGAGGACAGGATGGCGACGCAGCGGGAGGTGGGGGCGCTGGCGATGCTCAAACAGGGCACCGACATCGGGATCGTGGCCAAGAAGTACAGCGACGACACCAGCAGCGCGTCAACGGGGGGGAACCTAACCCTCAAATCCAAGGACCTGGCCAACGTGCCGACGCTCAAGCCGACCCTGGACGCCCTCCAACCGGGGCAGAGCTCAGCCGATTTCGTCCGCGTGGATGACGGCTTCTACTACTTCAAATTGGTCTCCCGCGACGCCGACAACACCAAGATGCAGTACGTCTACGTCTACGACCCCAAGCCCGCCCTCTACACCACCGCCAAACGTGAGAAGTGGTTCATCGACGCCATCACGACCTGGGAGCAGCAGGCCCACGTGAAGTACCACGTCGGCTCCCACGCCAGCTAGGTAACCGGTGCGCTGCTTCGTGGCGCTGGGGCTGGAGGATGGGCCGGCGGCGGCGCTGGCCGGGTGGCTGGAGCAGGTTCGCCAGGACGTCGCCGAGCTCACCGTCACCCCGACCGAGAACCTCCACCTGACGCTGGCGTTCCTGGGCAAGCTCGACGAGGCCGCGGTGGCGGCCGCCGGCATCGCTGTGCGGCTGGCGGCGGCCGCCTCCGGCGAGTTCGAGGTGGGGTGGAGCGAGGGCGGCGTGTTCCCGTCGCGCTCGCGGCCGCGCGTGCTGTGGCTGGGCGTCGACGGGGGCGAACCGCTTCTGCGCGCACATCGCGCGCTGGCCGAGGCGCTGGCCGGCGCCGGACTGCCCGTCGAGGAGCGCACCTTCCGCCCGCACCTGACGCTGGCGCGCGTCCGACGCGGCGAGATCAGCCGGCAGCGTTACGCCGAGATCGTCGGGCGGCTGGCGACGCTGCCCGCGGTCGGGCCGTCAAGGGCGGTGTCGATGATTCTCTATGAGAGCCGGCTCGGCGGCGGTCCGGCGGTCCATGTGCCCCTGGTGGTGGAGAGGCTCGGCGGCTAGGCCGCTCGGACCGCCTGGTCTGTATGATTTCCGTCTGCTGTGCGCCCGTAGCTCAGTGGATAGAGCGTCCGGCTACGGACCGGAAGGTCGCGCGTTCAAATCGTGCCGGGCGCGCCACAATCCGTCAGCCCACGATCTCCGCGTGATCGCTTGGCTCGCCGCCACGCAGCTCCTCGATCAGCCGGTCGTGGGTGCGTTGCCTGTGGCAGTTGGCGCAGACGACCTCACATTTCTGAGTTTCCGCGATGAGAAGTGCATGTCGGCGGCCGCGGAGGTTTGTGCTCACGCTAAAGAGCTTGTCCCCGCGCACGTGATCGAACTCCATTACCCACGAGCGATATCGCCTGCCGCAGTCGGTACAGGGCACGTCCTTCAGCTCCCGGATCAACGCCTTGCTGACTTTCAGATGCAGAGCGTTGCTGATTCGCGCCTTCGCAAGGTAGTAGTCGCGATTGCGCTGGTAGTGATCCCGCAAATACGCCCGCTGGCACTCAAAGCACCAACCATGCCGTCCGTCCTTGCGGCTGCGGTTGATCGGAAACTGTTCGAGCAATTTCGACAGGCCGCACCTTGTGCAGCGTTTCATCACTTAATTGTAGTAGAACAGGCGTTCGTATGTCAGAGCATCGCAGCCGCGGATCTCGAGCCTGCCGGCGCGGACCGCCTGGTGGCGATGCTGCTGAGGTTCCCCAGCGGGCAGCTAACCGCCTACCGGCGCGCCGATCTCGGTGGTGTCGGCGAGCCGGAGCCAGGCCAGCGCTGCGACAAGCCCCGCGCAGCCCATGTAGATGGCCAGGGTCCAGGCCGAGCCGGTATCGGTTCCGGTGGCGATGCCGTGGATCAGCGCCATCGGGAAGACGGCGTAGGTCAGGTAGTGGAGGGCGCGCCAGGCGCGATAGCCGATCCATCGACGTAGGTATGCCGTGGCCCAGAGGACGAGCGCCAGTTCAGCAGCGGCGATCCCCAGGCCCATCGAGATCGGGCGGTATTTCGAAGCCAGCGGGATGAGCACATCCGAGGCGCTGAAGCTTGTGAACGGATCGAGCCAGATGGTGACCACGTGGACGGCGAGGAAGATGAGAAAGACCAGCGAGACGAACTGGTGCAGCTCATCGGTCACAAACAGGGGCCAGCGGGGCGAGCGGCCGCGGCGACTGACCACGATTCCGAGCCCGACCGACGTGGTCAGCAGCATCAGGGTCACAAACCCCGCCGCCCGTCCGAAGTACCACAGCGGGCTGGGCGGCGCGACGAGCGCCAGCGTCAAGCGCGTTCGGGGTTCGCCTGGGCCGGCTGCAACACCGGCGCCATCGCGGGCCGGCCAACCGTCGTCACCGAGCCGTCCTCGGCCACCAGCCGGGCCTCAGCCCCGATAGAGCGGAGCCATCCCGGAGCTTCAGCCCCCAGGAGCCACGCGGCCGTAGCCGCGGTGTCCGCGACCAGGCACTGGCTGGCCATCACAGTCACCAGCCGCCAGCAGCTGTGCCCCGGCTCACCGGTGCGCGGGTCGATGATGTGATGTGCCTCGCGGTCGCCCATCGTCCACCGACGGCGAAGCGCGCCGCTGGTGGCGACGGCGCCCGAGCGCAGCGTCATCCAGCTGTCCTCCGGCATCGGCCGCGCGTCCAGCGTCTCCGCCAGCCGCACCGGCCATCCACCCTCCGGTGGCGGTCCGGCAACGGCCATGTCGCCGCCGGCGCTGATGCAGATGCCCACCGACGGCGCCGCGGCGCCCAACTCGACCCAGCACAGGTCGAGCGCCGCGTCCACGCTCCAACCCTTGGCGCTGCCTCCAAGGTCGAGACTGACACCGCGCGGGAGCCGGATGGTTCCGGCTTCGCGGTCGATCCTCACCTCCGGCCAGCGACCGGCGGGCGCGGGCCGGCGCGCACCATCGGACCGCACCCGCGGCATGGTGTCGAACGGCTGGTCATACCCGGCGGCGACAAGCGCCCGGCCAACGCTGGGGTCGTACAGCCCGTTGGTGAGCCTGGCCATCGCCAGCGATGCTTCGACGGCGTCGATCAGGATCGGCGCGACCTCGACCGCGGCGCCGCCGGCTCGGTTGAGGCGGCTGAGGTCGCTGTCGTCGCGGAAGCGGCTGCCGGCGCGATCGACCGCGTCGATCCAGGCTCGCACCACCCAGTCCACTCGCTCGAGCTGCGTCGCGTCCGTGACCCAGAAGGACAGCGTCGATCCGAATGCGGGCAACGACCTGCCGGCGACCGTGACCGGCAGCCGGGTGTCGGCTGAGCTGACCAGGGTCACGACTGGCCCGAGACGATGCCGGGGGCGGGGTTGATCGGGCCTTGCCCGCCACCAGGGTTGACGTTGCCGCCCGAGGCGTCTGGGTTGCCGCCGTTGTCGCCGGGGACAGCGTCTCCGTTCTGGGTGCCGCCGGCCGGCTGTGCCTGTCCCGATGACTGCGCGGCGGGACCGCCCGATGCGCTGGCGCCGACCTGGCCGGCGATTCCAGCTGTGAGGACGCCGAAGGTGAGGACCCCCGCGCCCAGCGTGCCTGCCTTGAGCAGTGTCAGGCGGCGCCGGGCTGCCGCCAGGGTGGCCGCCCGGTTGCCCGGGATCAAGGGGTCACGGGATACGTCCGGCGCCATCGCCCAATCGTTGCAATCGAATGTTGGAGACGCCTGAAACAAATCTGAGAGTTTCCTCAGAATCGCTGCCCTGCCGGCGGAATGTGAGCCGTATTGGGGGCGTTCATGATGGAGCACGCGCCGACTACGATGGTCTGCAGGCGCGGCAGGTCCATTTGGAGAATTGATTTGGAAAAGGCGACATTTGCGGCGGGTTGTTTCTGGGGCGTTGAGGCGGAGTTCCGCAACATCGATGGCGTCACCGCGACCGCGGTCGGATACACCGGGGGCCACACGTCGGAGCCCACCTATCGTGACGTCTGCGGCCACGGCACAGGCCACGCCGAGGCGGTCAGGGTGGAGTTCGACCCGGCGCGAGTCTCATACGAGCAGCTGCTGAACGACTTCTGGAAGCTCCATGATCCGACCCAGCTCAACCGCCAGGGCCCTGACGTCGGAGACCAGTACCGGTCCGCGATCTTCGTTCACAGCCCGGAGCAGGAGGAGGCCGCCAAGCGCTCCCGCGACGCCGCCCAATCCGGCTTCAAGCGCCCGATAGTGACCGAGATCACACCGGCGTCCCGGTTCTGGATGGCCGAGGAGTATCACCAGCGGTACTTCGAGAAGAACGGCGTCTCGAGCTGCCGAATCCCCAACATGGGCACTGCCACGGTAGCCGCGGAGGCGGAGGCGGCCGGCTAAGGGCCGCCCGCCGGCGGCTGCTGCTAGCGCGCGGCCGCCGCCCGGCTACCCAAACGGCGACCTGCGGGGCGCCCGCCCCGGACGATTCTCCGGCCGGCGGGTCGCGTCGCTCGCGGGGTCTTGGCAGGCCTTTCGCCGCCGCTCCAGACCTCGTCCAGCCAGTCCGCGATCAAGGGCGTGAGGCGCTCCGGCCGGGTACGCAGCTCGAAAATGGACGACGCCTGCAGCAGGGTGGCATTGGGGAGCTCGCGGCTGAGGCTGTCGGCGTCCGAGAACGGATGAAGGGGATCGCGCGGGTGCCCAATCACCAGCGCCGGAGCCGTGAAGGTCTGTCGCAGGCGGGCGGGCGGCGCGGTGCGGCCGTAGACCAGGCCCTGAAGCACCGAAGCGCTGGCGTTATGGTCCTGGGCCAGGGCCTCAACCACGATCTGGCCGAACAAAGGCAGCCCTCGCCGTGGGACGCGGCGCCAGAACGCCGAGACCGCCCGGACCACCGGCTTGGCCAGCACCATGATCTCCAGCAGCGGCGCGAAGATCATGACCGCGGCAACCACCCCATGCTCGAGCACCGGCATCTCGATCATCAGGCCCTGCAGCCGGTCGGGCGCCAGCGCCGCGAACTCGAGCGCCACGTTGGCTCCCAGCGAGGTGCCCGCGACGACCGCCTTGTCGATCTCCAGGTGGTCGAGCAACGCCAGCACCTGCTCGGCGTACTGCCCCATCGAGTACAGCGACATGTCGTCGGGCCGATCCGACTGTCCATGCCCCAGCAGGTCGAGCGTGATCACGCGCTGGCGCTGGTCGGCAAGGCTCTTGGCGAGGGACTGCTGCATCGTCTGCGACAGCAGCTGCCCGTGGAGCAGCACCATCGGTCGTTCGCCCCGGCCGTAGATTGTGTAGGCCAGCCGGTGGCCCTCGAAGTCGAATTGAGGCATCGGCAAAGGTTAAGCCATGGTTGAGGTTGGAAGCGATGCCTGAGATGCCGGAGCTGGAGGTGCTCAGTGAGTACCTGGGCCCGCGCCTTGCCGGCCAGGAGATCCGCAAGGTCACGGTTTCGCCCAAGTTCGGCTTCCTGCTGCGCACCCCGCCGGCGGACCTGGCCCGCGCTCTGGAGGGATCCCGGATCGAGCGCATCTGGCGGCGAGGCAAGTTCCTGGTCCTCGACGTCGACAGCAAGATGCTGGTCATCAACCCGATGCTCGGTGGCCGGCTCCATTGGTCGGGCTCTGGCGGCAAGCCGCCGCCGGCAACGATCATGTCGATGGACCTCTCCGGTGGCGAGACCCTGCGGCTGACGGATTTCGCCCGCATGGCTCGCGTCTACCTGGTGGACCAAGGCGAATTGGACTCGGTCCCGGGATGGGCCGAGCTGGGCCCTGAGGCCGACTCGGTGACGCTGGAGGACTTCCGGGCGCGCATCAGACGTCACCCCGGCGAGCTGAAGAACCTGCTCCGCAACCAGGCCTTCGTTGCGGGCGTGGGCAACGCCTACTCCGACGAGATCCTCCACGAGGCCCAGATGCTGCCGCTGCGGAAACGATCGACGCTTTCGCCCGAGGATGTCGACAGCCTCCACGAGGCCACCACCTCGGTTCTCGCCGACGCGGTCGCGAAAATCCGTGCGCAGCCTGACTACGAGCCGCACAAGCAGGACCGCAGCTTCATGAAAGTCCACCTGCGAGGGGGCGAGGCGTGCCCGCGCTGCGGCCACAGGATCGCCGAGATCAAGGCCCGCGGCGAGGTCTTCAACTACTGCCGGGGCTGCCAGAAGTAGAGCCCAGCCTCTGGCCCCCAGTGCCCGGTCAATAGCGAACATACGTTCTATACTGGCGGGGTGAGCCAGCCTCAGCTCTTCTCGCGCCCGCGAGCTTCAGTGGTCGAGCAGGCCCAGCTCTTCGAGCTCCGCCGCAGCACCTTCGACACCCCCGAACTGCGTGGCCTGGAATTCATCGAAGTGGAGGCCAAGACGGTGCTGAACCACTTGCCCGGGAACCGGCTGCCGTTCCGGTGGACGATCAACCCTTACCGAGGCTGCTCCCACGCCTGCGTTTACTGCTTCGCGCGCGCCACGCACGCCTTCCTGGGGATGAACCCGGGCCGCGATTTCGAAACCCGAATCGTGGTCAAGGTCAACGTCGCCGAAGTGCTTCGCGCGCAGCTGGCGCGCAAGAGCTGGAAAGGGGAGCACGTCGCGATGGGCACCAACACCGACCCCTACCAGGCGGCCGAGGGCCGTTACCGGCTGATGCCGGGGATACTCGGGGCGCTCAGAGACTCCCGCAACCCGTTCTCGATCCTCACCAAGGGCACCATGATCCTGCGCGACCTTCCGCTGCTGGTCGAGGCCTCCGAGGTCGCCGAGGTGCACACCTCGCTCTCGATCGGCACCATCGACGAGGCGGCCTGGCGAGCCACCGAGCCGGGGACGCCGGCGCCCCGCAAACGGCTCGAGGCGGTGCGCCGTCTCAACGACGCCGGCATCCCCTGCGGGGTTCTGATGGCGCCGATCCTGCCGGGTATCACCGACGATCCCGAGCTGCTGCGCAAAACCGCCGCGGCGGCGGTGGAGGCCGGGGCGACCCACGTCTACCCGATCCTTCTTCACCTGCGACCGGGCGTGAAGGAGGAGTTCCTGGGTTGGCTGGATCGCGAGTATCCCCAGCTGGCGCCGCGCTACAACTCGCTCTACCACGACCGGGCCTATGCCCCGCGCTTCGCTCAGGAGGAGCTGACCAAAAAGATGGCGGCGATCCTGGCCGACCTGCCGGCGCCTCGGCCGACGGCGGACCGGTTCGCACGGCGCTGGACAGCGCCCGAGGCCGAGTCAGCGCCGGCGCCTGCGGAGCAGCTTTCGCTGGTCTAGGTCTAGGATCACTGGATGCGATCGACCGCGGAACCGGACACATCCCGGCCAGGCTCCGGGGCACTCCTGGCATACCTGACCGCCGCGTCGCTTCTGGGCGCCGCCGACACCGCGGTCTTCATCGCCACCGACCCCGGGACGGCACTAAAGACAGGCGGTCGGGCCACGGGCTCGCTCGCTGGTCTGGCGGTCTGGCTGCTGCTGCTGGCGGTTTCGGGCCGACGGCTGGCCGGCGGCGACAGCCCCCGGCTCGCTACCGCCGGCCTGGGTCTGGCCGCGGTGGCCGCGCTTGACGGCGTCGGTTTGGCGGTGATCCACGTCGCCGCCGGGGTCGGGGGGCCACGCATCATGGTTGGGGCGGGCGCCGGCATCGCGGTGCTGGCTTTGGCGGTGATTGCCCGATCGGCCGGCGACTGATGGGCGCCTTCTCGGACTTCAACTCGCAGCGCCTGCTCAAGGTCTGGCCCGGGGTGGTGGCCCGGCCGATCGTCGGCGAGCGGATGACGATGGCGCTGGTCGAGCTCGAGCCCGACCGTCCAGTCGCCGAGCACCACCATGAAAACGAGCAGCTCGGTTTCGTGGTCCAGGGCGGGATGCAGATGAAGATCGGCGACGAGACGCGAGACCTGGTGGCGGGCGACACCTACACCATCCCCAGCGACCTGCCCCACTCGGTGGTACGCACCGGGCCGCAGGGATGCGTGGTGATCGACGTCTTTGCCCCGGTTCGCGCCGACTGGGATGCCGTCGAGCGAGGCGAGCCGAGCCCCGGGAGCTGGCCGCCGAAGTAGAGGCATGAGGGGGTGAGCGAGAGCTTCTTCGAACCCCTGTCGGCGACCGACGCCTGGTTCCTATACGCCGAGCGACCCGAGACGCCACTCGACCTTGGGACCGTCTACATCTTCGAGCCCGGCTCGCGGGTGCCCGACGGTCGCGGCGTAATGGGTATCCGCGAGACCGTGGCCGAGCGCCTCCACCTGGTGCCGCGCTACCGCCAGCGGATTCACCCTGTGCGATTCCACATGGGCCACCCGGTCTGGGTTGACGATCCCGATTTCGATCTCGACTTCCACATCCGCCACGAGAGCCTGCCGGCCCCCGCCGATGGCGCGACCTTCCGAACCACGGTGGCCCGGATCCTGGCGCGCCCGCTGGACATGCGCCGCCCGCTATGGGACATGACCGTTCTGAGCGGCCTGCCCCACGGCAAGATCGCGGTCATCAACCGGGCTCACCACGCCATGCTTGACGGCGCCTCGGCGGCCGACATCATCACCGTGCTGCTGGACCTGACACCGGAGGGGAACCCGATCGAACCGCCCCAGGAGGCCTGGAAGCCGCGGCCGGCGCCGGGCCAGTGGGAGCTGATCAGGCCCATGCTCTGGAACCCACCCAAGCGGCAGGCTGGCGGCGACGGCCGGGTGATCCGGCGGCGGATGGCACTGTGGCGCCTGCCCGTGGGCGGCTTCGCGTCACTGGCCCGGGCCCAGCTCAAGTCGCGACCCGACCTGTTCTTCAACCGCAAGCTGGGGCTTCAGCGCAGCGGCCGCGGGCTCAAGGTCCCGCTGGCGGACATCAAGGCGCTCAAGGACCGCTACGGCTGCACCGTCAACGACGCCGTCCTGGGGCTGATCGGCGAGGGCCTTCACCGCTGGTTCGTCGACCGCGGCACCGGGGTACCGGACCACGTGCGGGTCTTCTGCCCGGTGAGTGTCCGATCCGATTCCGAGCACGGCCAGCTCGGCAACAAGGTCAGCGGAATGGTGCTCGACATGCCGACGGCGGCGATGTCGATGGAGGAGAGGCTGACCCGTATCCGCGAGCGCACCGCCCAGCTGAAGCAGAGCCACCAGGCGGTGGCCGCTGAGAAACTCACCGGGCTGGCCGGCTGGGCGCCGCCGACGTTGCTGATCCTTGCCGGCCGCGTGATGCCCAACCAGCAAGGCGGCGCCAACATCAACGTCACCAACGTCCCCGGCCCGCAGTTCCCGCTCTACACCGGCGGCGCTCAGATGCTGGAGGTCTGGCCCTTCGCCCCGCTGTACCCATCGATGGGGCTGGGCATCGCCGTCGTCTCCTACAACGGCAACCTGTACCTCGGCTTTAGCGCCGATTCCACTCTGGTGCCCGACGTCGAGTCGTTCTGGACCCACATTCGGGCAGCGGCGGAGGAGTGCTCCGCCCTAGGGGCTAGTGCATCCGGCGGCTGAGCTGGGGCGTTTAGCGCGGCCCGAGTCGAGGGGGATCGGGGGCGTCAGCGCCAGAATTCGATGAGCTGCTCGGCAAGAGCGCTGCTCTGGTCGTAACCGGCTCGAGCAGCGGGCACGCGCCTGGACAGATCCATCATGTTGCTGCCGAATGCGTCGCGGGAGTTCTCGTCCGGCAAGATGGTTTCGACCCTGCTCCCCCCAGCGCGTAGTTCGCCTACCTGAGCTGCAAGATGCATGTTCCACTCCACCGGCGCCCGTGATCTGCCGCCAAACGGTGACAGGACCAGCACCCGCTCGAATCCAGCTGCCAGATCGGCATTCTCGCTGGATCGTCGGTAGCCGCCGTCGATGTACCGGCCATCGCCGATCCAGTAGGGAGCGGCGCTTGAACAGCTGGCGGCGACGGCGTCCGCCAGGTCGACTCCGCTGTCGCGGTCGAACACAACCGGTTCCCCGGTATGGGCGTCGACAGCCACGACCAGCACCGTTTGTTCGGGCCACTGCTGACTTGGAAGCCGAGCGGCGACAGTAGCGCGCCATTGCCGTTGCCCGGAGCCGTCCGACGCGGCATCCATTTCGAGCGCGGCGGCACCCAGTCTACGGCGCATGTCGGCCGGGTCCTCCGCGGCGGCGATGATCGCGCTCGTCCGCTCCATATGGTCGACCCTCGGGCCACCGGGAGCGCGTCCACCGGCGGATCGGACCGGACCGGGCTGTTGCACGGGCGCTGCGGAAAGGAGGTCTGCAAACAGTTGCGCCGGGATGGTGCCGGTTATCTGGGCTGCCGTCGTCGATCCGGCCGACGTCCCGATGATCACGTCCGCTTCAGTCACATCCAACCCGGCATCAAAGAGGCCGGCGACGACGCCGATCAACCACGCATTGCCTGCCGCCCCGCCACCACCGAGCACCAACGCGCGCTTTGGGATGGGCGTCACGGGCATTCCAGCATCATCCGGGACTTTACCGGCCTCTGGCCTCTTTCGGACGGTCGCATGACGCGCGATGGCCTCATCCCGAGCCGCCGCAGCCTTAGTGTTGGGCATGGACAAGGAGCGCACCAGGCTGCGGCGCCATCCGGAGCGCGGACACGACGACCGCGATCTGATCCATGCCATCCTCGACGAGGCCCTGGTGTGCCACGTCGGCTTTGTCGCCGACGGCTACCCGACAGTGATCCCGACCCTGCACGCCCGCGCCGGTGACACGCTCTACCTGCACGGGTCGCCCGCCAGCCGGATGCTGCAGGCGGCGCCCGGCGGCGAGATCTGCGTCACCGTAACCCTCCTCGACGGCGTGGTGATGGCCCGCTCGGCGTTCAACCACTCCATGAATTACCGATCGGTTGTGGTCTTCGGCCGGCCGCGGCTGGTCACCGATGCCGAGGAGAAGGAGGCAGCGTTCAAGACCCTCGTCGAACACGTGGCTCCCGGACGCTGGGACGATGCTCGGCATCCAACGCGCTCCGAGATGACCGCCACGACCGTGCTCGCGCTCTCCCTCGACGAGGCATCGGCGAAGGTGAGAAGCGGCCCGCCCAAAGACGACGAGGCTGACCTGGGGTTGGATGTGTGGGCCGGCGTTGTGCCGCTTCGGACCGTGGCCGGTGAGCCGCAGCCGGACCCCGGGCTGGCCCCCGAGATAGAGCCGCCGGGCTATGCCCGGAATTACCGTCGCGACGCCGCGACTCCCAACGACCCCGCTTGATTTGGAGGTGAGCGATGACTGAGGAGCAGGACCCAGCCAAGGCCTACCAGGCCCAGCTGCTGGCGCTGGTCGGCGACCAGGACCCCGTCGATGTGCTGAAGGGGATCCCGTCGGCGCTGCGGGCGATCCTCGCGGATGCCGCGGATGTCGCCGCAACAAAACCCGCGCCGGCTGAGTTCTCGCTGGTGGAGCTGATCGGCCACATGGTCGACGCCCAGGTCGTTGTCTTCACGCGGCTGCGCTGGATCCTGGCCGAGGAGGAGCCGCCGATCCCCGGTTACGAGCAGGATGACTGGGTCAGGATCTCCGGGTACGCCGACGCTGACCCCGACCAGCTGGTCGATCTTCTCGAGGGTCTCGAGCGCGCCAACATCCACCTCTGGCTGCATACCCCGGCCGAACAGCGGGCTCGTGTTGGCATGCACGCCGAGCGGGGCGCGGAATCGTTCGGCCTGACGTTCGCGATGCTGGCCGGCCACGACCTGCTCCACCTGGACCAGGCTCGGCGCACGGTCGACGCGGTGCGCGGAAGGGTCGTCGCGGCGGACTGACCCCGGGTCGGCCTTATCCGACCGGCACCGGCTCCGGCTGCCGATCGGCGGCGAGGGCGGGCACCGGCGCCGCGAAGTTGCGAGCGGCGGCGCGGCGTTTGCCCCGCTTTCGCTCCTTGGCCAGCTGGTAGATGTAGTCGTCGAAATCGACCTCCATGGTGTGCCGCTTCGACTTGAGGTAGCGCTTGAACATCGCCGCCCGCTCGTGGTCGATGTCGGCCTGGACGTCAGCCGTACTGGGTAGGGCGTACTCGCCGAGCAGGTATTCGGCCATCCACTCCGACTGGACCTCGGCCAGCGGCATGATCGCGCCGATCGGCTGCAGCAACCCCAGGAAGAAGAGGTTGTCGATCCCCGGCTTGAAGACGCGTCTGAAGAGCGGCAGGTCGTTGTCCGGGGCGGAAAGAAAGTCGGGGTCGAAGAACGGGAAGGTGACCTTGTAGCCCGTGCAGTAGACGATCACGTCGACCTCCTCGACGCTGCCGTCTACGAACCTGACGCTGCCACCCATCAGCTCGCTGATGTTGGCCTTGGGCGTAACCGCGCCGTGCGCCACCCGCATCAGGATCTCCCCCGAAACCGTCGGATGGGCGTGGAAGACGTCGTGATCGGGCTTGGGCAGGCCGTAACGCTCCGGCGGTCCGACCATGGTGAGCAGGATCCGCTTGGTCAGCTTCTGCTTGACCGCGAACGGGATCCGAGGGTCGGTCATCTGCTGGTCCATCGGGCGTCCGAGGATGTACTTGGGGATGATCCAGGCGCCTCGGCGCGCCGCCAGGAAGGTCTTCTCCGCGCTGTAGCTGGACTCGACGGCGATGTCCATAGCCGAGTTGCCCATGCCCAGCACCAGCACCCGCTTGCCCCTGAAGGGCTCGGCGTCGACGTAGTGGTGCGCGTGCATGACCTCGCCGGCGAACTCGCCGGGGAAGGGCGGTTCAGGCCAGCGCGGGTCCCAGTGGTGGCCGTTGGCCACGACCAGGGCGTCATAGTGGCGCGTCTCACCGCTGTCGAGGGTGACGGTCCAGGTGCCGTCGTCAGCGCGCTCGGCCCGGTCGACCCCGGTGTTGAAGGTGATGCGGTCCCGGAAGCCGAAGTGGTCGACGTAGGCGTCGAAGTACTCGGCGACCTGGGTGTGGTGGGGGAAGTCGGGGTAGTGCTTGGGCATCGGGAAGTCGGAGTACTCCATCCGCTCCCGTGAGGTGTTGATGTGCAGCGAGCGGTAGGCCGAGGACATGCCGTTCTTGTTCCCGAAGACCCAGTTGCCGCCGACGCGGTCGCCCTTGTCGAAGCAGTCGAAGGGAATACCGCGCTGCTGCAGGACCTTGGCCGCCGTGATCCCAGAGGAGCCGGCCCCGATGATGCAGACCAGTGGTTTCGACATGAGTACGCCAGCTTACCGAAATCGCGTCCGGCGGCGTCCCTACCGGGCGCCCGGTTCGTTGCGGTTGGTAACGCGATGCGGTATGACTCAACCAGATGCCGCGGTTTCTCAGCCCCAAGGAATTGCTGTCGATAATGGCCGTGCCGTTGCCGCTTGGTCCGGCGCCGATGCCGATTGCGGACACCGATCCCGACCCCGGGTTGTTTGGTCCCGAATCTGTGACCTGGAAGGTGCTGCGTGAGCCGCTGCTGATCCTTGCCGGCGCCCGCGCCCTGCTCTTGCAGGCGGCCCACCCGCACGTCGCCCAGGGCGCCATCGACCACAGCTCCTACGCCACCGACCCCTTCGGACGGCTGATGCGCACGACCGACTGGGCGGGCGCGGTCGCGTTCGGGACCACGGCCGAGGCGGAGGCGGCCGCCGCCCGCGTCAACCGGATGCACCGCAAGGTCGCCGGCACGCTGCCGCGCGGCCGCGGTAGCCGCAAGGTCAAAGCAGGCAGCGCTTACAACGCCATGGACCCAGACCTGCTGTTGTGGGTCCACGCCACCTTCGTGGACACCCTGCTGGTCGCGCACGACCGGTTGGTGGGCGGGCTGACCGAGCCCGAGCGCGACGCGTTTGTCCACGAGTGGGACGCGGTGGCCCGCCTGATGGGCGTGCCGGAGCAGCTGCTCTGGGGCGACCACGCCGCCATGGCTGCCTACGTCGACGAGCAGGTCGAGCACGGTTTCGCGCGGCCCGCCGCCGGCTCCCGGCTGGTTGCCGCCACCATCCTTCACCCGCCCCTGCCCTCGCCGCTGTTGAGGCCGCTGATGGACACCCTGGCGTTCATCGCGGTCGGTTTTCTGCCTGCCACCACGCGCAAGGCCTACCGCATCACCTGGACCCCCGCCCACGAGGCCGCCCATCTCAGCCTGGAGCTGATGGTGCGCAACACCCGCCGGGGCATGCCCCGCGCTCTCCGGGTCGCCCCGATCTACGACTTTGCCTTGTCTCGAACCTTGGGCCGGCTTCGCGACGGTTCCGATCGGCGGCTCCAAGGGGCGGCCTAGCCAACAGTTGACCGAGTACATAGCGGGCAGAGCCCAGATGGGCGTGTCGCTCGGTTTCCACATCGTCTTCGCCTCCATCGGAGTTGGTCTTCCCCTGCTACTCCTGATCGTCGAGGGGCTCTGGCTGCGGAACCGAGACCCTGACTGGAAGCTGCTGGCGCGTCGCTGGAGCAAGGCATTCGGCATCCTCTTCGCGGTGGGCGCGGTTTCAGGGACGGTGCTGAGCTTCGAGCTGGGACTGCTCTGGCCTGGGTTCATGGGCTACGCCGGCGGCATCATCGGCCTGCCCTTCTCGATGGAGGGGTTTGCCTTCTTTGTCGAGGCGATCTTCGTGGGTCTCTACCTCTACGGCTGGGAGCTGCTCTCGCCGCTGGCTCACTGGCTCTGCACCATCCCCCTGGTGATCAGCGGCGCAGCTTCGGCATGGTTCGTGGTCACCGCCAACGCCTGGATGAACAGCCCGACGGGCTTCCGCCTCGACCACGGCCGGGTCACCGACGTCCATCCACTGGAGGCGATCTTCAACCCTGGCACGCCGATCGAGACAACGCACGTGATGATCTCCGCCTACCTGGTCACCGGCTTCGCCGTCGCGGCCATCTACGCGGTCGGCATCCTCCGCCGCCGTGGAGGGACGGTCTATCGCAAGGGTCTGCTGGTGGGGATGTTGCTGGGCTCGATCTGTGCACCGCTGCAGGTGATCACCGGCGACATGAATGCCAGGTGGGTGGCTGATCACCAGCCGGCCAAGCTGGCCGCGATGGAAGGCCAATTCCGGACCGAGTCCGGCGCACCGCTTCGGATCGGCGGCTGGCCCAACCTCGCGTCGCGAAACACCGACTTCGCCATCGAAATCCCTGCGGGCCTGTCGTTCCTGGCCTACGGCAACTTCAACGCCGTGGTCAAAGGGCTCGATTCCTTCAACCCCGGCAGCACCCCGGACCCCCGCCCGGTGCACCTCGCCTTCGACGTGATGGTGGGTATCGGATTCCTGCTGCTGGGGTTGGCGGCCTGGTTCTTCTGGCTACTCTGGCGCCGCCGTCGTGTACCCGAATGGCCGCTGTTGCTAAGAGCGACGGCCGCCGCCGGCGTGCTTGGTTTCGTGGCTGTTGAGGCGGGATGGATGGTGACCGAGATCGGCCGCCAGCCCTGGATCATCTATGGCGTGGTCCGCACCGCGGCCGCCATCACGCCGGCCCCGGGGCTGTTGTGGAGCTTCTGGATCTCGACCGCGATTTACGTGGCGCTGGGAACGACCTGCGCGGCATTGCTGCTGCGGCTCGCCGGGGCCACCCGGTCGGGTCTGGCGGAAGCGCCGGAGACAGAGCCGTGAGCGCTGCCGTGCTCGACTACTCGGTAGCGGCGATCCTGTGGGTGGCGATCGTGGTCTACGCGGTCCTTGCCGGCGCCGATTTCGGCGGCGGCGTCTGGGACCTGTTCGCCCGTGGTCCGCGCGCACAGCAGCAGCGTGCGGCGGTCTCCCGGGCGATGGGCCCGGTCTGGGAGGCCAACCACGTCTGGCTGATCTTCCTGATCACGGGTCTGTTCACGGCGTTCCCCGCCGGCTTCAAGGCGCTGTCCCTGGGCCTGTTCGTGCCTTTCTCGCTGGTTCTGGCCGGGATCATTCTTCGCGGCGCCGCCTTCGCCTTCCGCGCCCACGCGTCCGGCGGCCGCGCCCGCCAACGCTTCGGCCTGGCCTTCGGCGTGGGCAGCATCATCACCCCCTTCCTGTTGGGCGCATGCGTCGGCGCCGTCGCTACCGGTCAGGCGATCCAGCCCGCGCAGACTACCGAACAGCTGCTGCTACCGTGGACGACTCCCTTCTCCCTGGTTTGCGGAGCCCTGGCTCTGGCCATTTGCGCCGGCCTGGCGGCGGTGTATCTCACCGTCGAGACCAGGAGCTCGGGTCTGCCGGAGCTGGCCGAAGACTTCCGGGTTCGCGCCCTCGCCGCCGGCGCCGCCACCCTGGTGCTGGCGGCGGTCGCGCTGCCCCTTGCCAGCAGCACCGCGCCAGCTCTCTGGCGCGGACTTATCGGCAGGGCCGCCCCGGTGACGGCGCTGGCCGCGGTGCTGGCGGTTTTCGCCGCCCTATCCATGCTTCGGCGTCGCTTCCGCGCCGCTCGGGCAGCTGCCGCCGGGCAGGTCGTCTGCATCCTGCTTGCGTGGGCGCTGGCCCAGGTGCCGCAGCTGGTGCCGCCGGCTCTCACCATCGAAGGCAGCGCCAGCCCGCCTGAGGTGATGGCCAGCCTGCTGGTCACCTATGGCGTCGGTGCCGCGGTTCTGCTGCCCTCACTGGGCCTTCTGTTCTATGTCTTCAAGGGCCGAAACCCGGCCGTTCTCTAAACCGGCGCCCCTCAGACCAGCTCGACCAGCGCCGGCAGCACCTCGCCGATGGGCTCGTGAAAGACCTCATCGGCGGCGCGGTCGAAGGGCGTCGGTTCGCCGTTGATGATCACCAGGCGCGCCCCCGCCGCCTGGGCGATCGACGGGAGCGCGGCCGCGGGGTAGACGCCCAGCGAGCTCCCCACCGCGAGGCAGAAGTCGCACGCCTCGGCGGCCGCCTGGGCGCGGGCGAGGTCGCCGGCAACAAGGTTCTGGCCGAACGAGATCGTCGCCGACTTGAGCACGCCGCCGCAGCTGCGGCAGGGCGGATCATCCTCGCCGGCGCGAACCCGCTCCAGCGCGCGCTCCATCGGCGCCCGCTCGCCGCAGCTCATGCAAACCACATCGCGCATGGTGCCGTGGATCTCCACCGTGATCGCGGGAGCCGAGCCCGCCATCAGGTGGAGGCCGTCGATGTTCTGCGTAACCAGCGCCTGCAGATGGCCCTTCCGTTCCAGCTCGACCAGGGCCAGGTGACCGCGGTTGGGCGACGCTCTCCAGGCGGGATGATCGAGGCGCTGCCGCCAGGACTCGACCCGTACCTGGGGGTCGGACATGTAGTAGCGGATGTTCGAGAGCCGCTCCGCCTTGGGGTCCTTGGTCCAGACGCCGTCGGGGCCGCGGAAGTCGGGGATGCCCGAGTCGGTGGAGATGCCGGCGCCGGTCAGCACCAGCAGGTTGGCAGAATCGCGGATCCAAGCCGCGACCGCCTCCAGCGTCACGGTCTATCGCAGGGCGGTGGCGTCAGGTATCCGGAGCGCGACCACGATGAATCGCGGGTCGTCGTCCTTCCAACCGTTGCAGGTCTGGAGGGTGAGTCGGTCGTCGGTGGTTGGCTGCAACCACTGCAGGTCCTTCCAGTTCACGCTGGGATGGATCTCTGACACCCGATAGCGGAGGGTCTTGCCGCCGCCATAGTCGATGGTGATGATGTTGCCGATATGCAGGTCGTGCAGTCTCCAGAACATGCCGTTGCGCGCGTGGGCATAGACATAGGTGTTGCTGCCGCCGTTCTGGTCGCCGGTTAGGAGGTGATCGGCGCCGGGATAGGTAAACGCCTCGTACTTGACCGGCGGCGTCTTGCCGTCGCCCTTGGTGATCAGGAGGTCGATGTTGACGTTGCTTATCTTGATCCGCGGGAAACCGCTTTCGGGCTGCGCCACGGCCGCCTGGATCGCGTTGTTCACCTCGCCCGGGAGCTCGCGAAGGTCGACCGTGCTGCCCGGAGGCGCCAGCTGGGAGAAGCCGTAGAAGACCAGCACCAGGGCTACCGCCGAGGAGATCACGCGGCTGTCGTAGGCCCAGCGCCATCCCTTACCCGGGAGCCTGGGCTTGTCGGTCGGGCGGGGTGGCCGTCGCAGGCGCTGGGCGGCGAAGTAGGAGACCAGGCCGACGACCAGGATCGGCAGCACCGGTCCACCCGGCAGGCTGACCCCGTCGCCTGGCAGAAGTGCGCCCCCGCCCGGCCCAACCGATCCGGTGAGCGCGTCCGAGACCAGCTGCCAGATGCCAAAGGCGAAGATCGCCATCGCCACCACGAAGAGCCCGACAAGGAACCTGGTGTCGTACAGGAGTCCCCTTCGTGACGGCGGCGCGCTCTGCCGGCGGGCGGCGCGCCTGAGCTCGAGCTCGCGCTCTTTGGAGATGGTCTCGCCGACCATCGCCGCCACCGGGTCAAGCTCTGCCGTGGCGGCCGCCAGCCGAGCCGCCGCGGTTGGGACCGACGGAGGCTTTGGGGTAGCAGGCGCCTGGGCGGCAGGCGCCGGCATGGCCGTGCGCCGTGGCGCCGCCGGGCGTACCGGAGCCGTTGCGGGTGCCCCTGCAGGCGTCGCGCGCTTGCTCGCAGCTGGTGCGGCCTTGGGCCTGGCCTTCGTGCTTGCGCTTGCTCCGGTCTTGGGCGTCGACTTCTTACTCGCGGCTGTCGCGGGCTTGGGCTTCGCTGCGCCCTTGGGCGTGCTCTGACCAGAGGATGCCGCCGAGACTTTTGATGCTGCTGACTTCCGCCCCGCCGACGCCCCCTCTACTGGCGTTTTCTTAGGTTTGCCCTTCGGGTCAGCCATTTGAGGAAGCGATCGTACCCCGCGGTTCGGGCCCTTTCAAGGTTCGTTCTGAATTGGCGATAGCGGCAGAGCGCGCGTGTAGACTCGCTCTCGCCATGCAGGTCAGCCTCGAGCGTCGGCCCGGATCGGTGGTCGAACTCTCGATCGAGGTGCCCACTGAGCAGGTCGAACGCGCCATCAACCTCGCCTTCGAACACATGTCGCCGAACGTGCGCGTCGCCGGCTTCCGGCCGGGAAAGGCTCCCCGCGAAATCCTCGAGCGCGAGATCGGATGGCCCGCGCTCCGGGAGCACGCCCTTGAGCACCTCCTCTCCGACACCATTGCCGAGGTCGTCGCCGAGCAGAAGCTGGAGGTGATCGCCAACCCGCAGGTTGAGGTCGAGCAGTTCGAGCGCTTGCAGCCGGCCCGCTTCAAGGCGCTGGTCACCGTCAAGCCAGAGGTCGTCCTGGGCGACGTCAGCGCCATCCGCGCGCCGCTCAAGGAAGCCGCCGTCGGGACCGACGCGGTGGACGCGGCGATCGAGGAGATCCGCGAGAGCCTGGCGGTGCTGGTACCGGCTGACAACCGGCCGGTCCAGGAGGGCGACCACCTTGTCGTCGACCTGGAGGTGCGCAAGGACGGCGTTCCGGTCGACGACCAGCCCACCGCTAATCTCCAGCTCGATGTCAGCGCTGACAGCCTGCTTCCCGGCTTGTTCGATGGACTGAGCGGCATGACCCAGGACAAGAGCAAGGAGATCCCCGTCCACCTCCCCGACGACTATCGCCGGACCGAGCTCGCGGGGCAGGACGTGATCTTCGCGGTCACCGTCAAGGAGATCAAAGAGCACCAGCTGCCCCCGGTCGACGACGAGCTGGCCAAGCTCAGCGGCGCGGGCGAGACCGTCGAGGAGCTGCGTCAGCGGGTGGAGGAGCGCCTCCGTGCAGCGGCTGAGCGCGACGAGGTGTTCGCCCAGCAGAAGGCGGCCCTGGACCAGCTGGTGGAGACGTCGCGGTTCGAGGTTCCCGACGTGATCGTCGAGGATGAGATCGAGCGCGAGATCCGGAACCTGGCCATCAGCCTCGGCCAGCAGGGGATCGACTTCGAGAAGTTCGTCGAGTTCGGCGGCGCCGACATGACTCAGCTGCGCGAGGAGCGACGGCCAGCGGCACGCGACCGGGCGGCCCAGGAGCTGGTGCTGGACGCGCTTGCCGAGCAGCAGGCGATCGTTCCCAGCGACGCCCACATCGACGCGGAGGCCAACCGGGTGCTCGAGGGCAGCGAGGATGCCGAGCGCCTCAAGTCTTCAGACCGAGTGCGGGCTTACGTGGCCGAGCGGATGCGGCTGCAGTGGGCGTTGCTGTGGCTGGCGGCGACGGCGCGAGGGGAGACCTGGACCCCGCCGGAGCCGGGCGCCGACGACAGTGGCGCCGGCGCCGAGGCAGCCGCCGGCGAGATGGTGGGCGGCGAGCTGGCAGTGCCGGTCCCGGAGTCCGAGCCCGAGCCGGAAGGCCCAGACGGAATGGTTGAGATCTGAGGCGGGTTGGTCAAGAGCATCGCGCAGCAGTATTGGATTGGATAGGACGGTGAGTAATATGGATCGCATGGAGCCAGTCAGGGATTACCTGGTGCCGATGGTCATCGAGACCACCAACCGGGGCGAGCGCGCCTTCGACATCTACTCGCGGCTGCTCAAGGACCGCATCATCTTCATCGGCACCCCGATCGACGACCAGATCGCCAACCTGGTCATGGCCCAGCTCCTCTTTCTGGAGGGCGAAGACCCCGAGAAGGACATCAACATCTACATCAACTCGCCCGGTGGCGTGATCACCTCGGGGCTGGCGATCTACGACACCATGCAGTACATCAAGCCCCGCATCAGCACCATCTGCATGGGGCTGGCGGCTTCGATGGCGGTGCCGATCCTGGCCGGCGGGACCAAGGGCATGCGCTTCGCCCTGCCCAACACCCGGATCATGATCCACCAGCCGAGCGGCGGCTTCCAGGGCCAGGCGGCGGACATCGAGATCCAGGCCCAGGAGGTGCTCTTCCTGAAGGAGCGGATCAACGAGATCCTGGCGGCCCACACCGGCCAGCCGATCGAGCGGATCAGCCAGGACTCCGACCGGGACCGCTGGATGAAGCCGGAGGAGGCGCAGGAGTACGGAATCATCGACGACATCATCCAGCGCCACGAAAAGGCCGAGGAAATCCAGGGGCTCTTGGACGGGAAGCTCGACAAGGATCCCAAGATCGACACCAAGACCGGTGAAAAGAGTAGTGAAAAAGCGGAGCCGGCCAAGGCTTAAAGCGGTAGGGTGGTCTGGTGACAGCTTTTCGGTGTAGCAGGTGAACGAGAGAGAGGAGCGGCGCAGGCACACTCGCTGCTCCTTCTGTGGCAAGGGCCAGGACCAGGTTCGCAAGCTGGTGGCCGGCCCCGGGGTCTACATCTGCGACCAGTGCATCGACCTCTGCCAGGAGGTTCTCGAAGAGGACACCCGCACCACCGGCAACAAGCGCGGCAAGGCGGGGCTCATCCCCAACCCCCAGACCATCTGCGCCCAGCTCGACCAGTACGTTGTCGGCCAGGACCACGCCAAGAAGGTGCTCTCGGTCGCCGTCTACAACCACTACAAGCGGATCGCGCACAGCAAGACCCCTGGCGACGTCGAGCTGCAGAAGAGCAACGTCCTGCTGGTCGGCCCGACCGGCTGCGGCAAGACCCTTTTGGCGCAGACGCTGGCCAAGATCATCGACGTCCCCTTCTCGATCGCCGACGCCACCTCGCTGACCGAGGCCGGGTATGTCGGCGAGGACGTGGAGAATATCCTCCTGCGCCTGATCCAAGCCGCCGACTTCGATATCAGCCGGGCCGAGCGCGGGATCATCTACATCGACGAGATCGACAAGATCGCGCGCAAGTCGGACAACCCCTCGATCACCCGCGACGTCAGCGGCGAGG
>Ga0210400_10000069_pt1 | contig 142759 bp, 123 predicted proteins | sample IncBWH26MmetaG_FD_155456 | JGI IMG/M metagenome (GOLD analysis project Ga0210400, IMG submission 155456) | Forest soil microbial communities from Barre Woods Harvard Forest LTER site, Petersham, Massachusetts, United States - Inc-BW-H-26-M | ecosystem: Environmental > Terrestrial > Soil >... | reverse complement strand
TCCCGCTCCGTCAATATTTTAATTCGTGGAAATCTGTGGAAACGCCTCCTTGCCTTCTCATCTCGCTGCCGCCAACCTTCGCATCAACTCTTGCTTGCGGACCAGCAATCCCCGCAACTCCGGCCCTCCGGGAGGACTGGCCTCGATCGTCTTTTGTACCTCGGCAAGCTCGCGTTCGGCCTGACGATGTTGCAGCGCTTCAATGCAGCTGACGGCTTCCTCCCAAGTCGCCTCGCTGGCCTCCTCGAACAGAATCTCGAACAGCGTGCGCCTATCGCGCTCTTCCAGCGCCGCCGCTACCTCGGTTGCCTGCACCGGTGTCCCTGAAAGGCTGGCAGCGATCAACGCTGCGAATATTTTCTCCGTTTCAAGCCCGTGATAGAGCCGCGCATTCTGCAGCTGCTGCGCGAGCTCATGACGAAACCCCTCTGCCTCGGCCAGCATTCGGATCAGCCGCCGCTCGGCAGGTTTTGCCGCCCGGCCGACGAGTTCCGGCTGCGTCTTCACTTCGCTGCGCCGCTCGGATGCGGCTTTGCTCAGCGCCGCGCGCAGGACCGGCTCCTCCACGCGAAGCTGTTGGGCGATCCGCGTCGCCCATTCCGACCGCAGGATGCGGTTCGGTATTTTCTGCACGTACGGCAAAAGAAAATTCACCGCCCGTAGCTTGCCTTCGCCGGTCGAGAGGTCCATGTGCCGCGCGCGCGCAATCAGATAGTCCACATACGTTGGCGCTTCCTTCAGCAGTTTCAGATAAGCCTCGCCGCCCTTTTCAAGTATAAAGAGGTCCGGATCGGCCTTCTTATCGCCGATGGCGGGCAGCGCCAGCACGCGAACATCAAAATCCTGTTCGAGCAGAAGTACGAGCGACCTCTCTGTCGCCGCCTGGCCGGCTGTGTCGGGGTCGTAGTTGACCACAACCCTCTTGGTAAAACGTCCCAGCAGCTTGATTTGAGGCTCCGCAAGGCTCGTGCCGCAGCTCGCCACGACGTTGCTGATTCCCGCGCGCGCGACTGCGATTGCGTCCATGTAACCTTCAACCAGCACTGCGAAATCCTGCCGCCGCAGCGCTTCCTTCGCGCGGTCCAGGTGATAGAGCACGTTGCTCTTCGAGTAGATGGGCGTTTCCGGCGAATTCAAATACTTTGGCTGGTCGTCGCCCAGCGCGCGGCAGCCAAACGCCACAATCTTTCCCGACTCGTTCGCAATCGGGAACGTGATGCGCCGCCGGAATCTGTCGAACAATCGTGCGCCTTGCTCGCCGCGCGAAACCAGTCCCGATTCCACAAGCAGCTTTTCCGCGTATTTCGCTTTCAGGAAGCGCAGCAGCGCATCCCCGCCGCTCGGCGCATACCCAATTCCAAACTGCGTTATCGCATCCTTATCCAGCCCGCGATCCTCGAGATACGCCCGCGCCAATTTTCCTTCGGACGTGCCTTCGAGCTGCTTCACGAAAAACGCTTGCGCCTCCCTGTGCATTTCCACGAGCGCCGCCCGTTGCTGATTCTCCTTTTTTTCTTCGGGTGAGCGTTCCTTCGGCCGCGGAATCGCAATGCCGCATTTTTCCGCGACGATGCGTATCGCCTCCGGGAACGCGCACTTCTCCATCTCCATCACGAAATTGAAAACGTCTCCGCCCTTGCCGCAACCGAAACAGTGATAAATCTGCCTGGTGGCGTGTACGTTGAACGATGGAGTCTTTTCCGAATGGAACGGGCACAACCCCCGAAAATTCTGCCCCGCCTTCTTGAGCTGGACGTATTCCCCCACCACGCGGACAATGTCCGCCTGCTGCTTCACCCGCTCCGCAAATGATCCCGCTTCCGCCATTTCGTCCTATGACCGCAATTCTACAACCGTGACCGCTTTTCCGCCGTGCTCTTCCGTTTCAAATCCCGACCGCTCAACGAGTGGATGCCCCTTGAGGAATTCCGCAAGCCCTCTGCGCAATGCTCCAGTTCCATGTCCATGAATGATGCGCACTCGCGCACGATGTGTCAGCGCCGCGTCGTCCAAGAATTTATCTACGAGTTCGCTCGCTTGTTCGACGGTCAGGCCAATCACGTTGATCTCGTCGGCGCCGGAACTCTCGCCTGTTTGTGACGTGACGGTTATGTTTTGCCGACTTCCTTGCGGCTCCTGCTTCTGCGGGATTTGGCCTTCGATTCCAATGATTTCATCGATAGCAATCTTCATCCGCAGCGGTCCCGCTTCGATTTCGGCCGACGAGCCCTCCGCGCGCCGAAGCACCACTGGTTTGCTGAATCCGCGCACGCGGATTCTTGCTCCCGGCTGCAACCGCTCGGCGCTTACCGCTTCCACCGCCGATGTCACTCCAAGATCCTGCTGCGATTCTGAAATCGCCTGCACGACCGCGGCATTGAGCTCCTCGCGCGCTTCCCCGCGGACATCCTGCATCTTGCGCCGCGTCGTCTTTTCCAATTGCGCGCGCAGCTCGCGCTCCTTCACCGCTTCGAGCACCCGCGCTACATTTTCGTCGAAGCGTTTCTGCATCTCACCGAACTGCGCTTCAAGTTCTTTGATGCGTTTCTGTTGCCGCTCCACCCACTCCGTGCGCAGCTTCTTTCGTTCCTCTTCGAGCGCGTGCCGCTCGGCGCTCATCTGCTGTTGCAAACGGTTTAGCTCGTCGCGGCTACGGTGAAGGTAAGCAATCAAGTCCGCCGCCTCGCGCGATTCAGGGGCCAGCAAGCTGCGCGCCCGCTCGATGATTCCGCCTGCCATCCCCAGCCGCTGCGCGATGGCGATCCCGCTCGATCCGCCCGGCACCCCGACCATCAGACGGTATGTCGGCCGCAGGTTCACGTCGTCGAATTCCACGGCCGCGTTCACCACACCCGGTGTCGTCGATGCGTATGTTTTCAAGCGGTCGTGGTGTGTTGTTGCCAGCACGATACAGTTCTTCGCGCGAAACTCGTCGAGCAGCGCCACCGCCAGTGCTGCTCCCTCTTCCGGCGCCGTTCCCGTTCCCATTTCGTCTACCAGCACCAGCGACCTCGGCGTCGCCGCCTCGAGCATGGTCTTTAGATTCAGCATGTGCGCCGAAAACGTCGAGAGATCCGCCGCGATCGATTGTTCGTCGCCGATATCCACCAGCACCCGGTCGAACATCGGCAGCACCGCGCGCTGCGCTGCCACTGGAATCCCCGATTGCGCGGACAGCGCCGCAAGTCCCATCGTCTTCAGCGCCACCGTTTTGCCGCCCGTGTTCGGCCCGCTGATCACCAGTACGCGCTCCTCGCCGCCGAGCGCCAGCGTCATGGCCACGATGGCGCGATTTTCTTTTCGCAGTTTGTCTTCCAGCACGGGGTGTCGCGCGGCATCCAGGCGTAATTCTTGTGCTTCGGAAAATTCAGGAGTTGTCGCGTCAAAATCCCGTGCGAACCGGGCTCGCGCGAAAACGCTGTCAAGCTCGGCAATTGTTGCTGCCCCGGCGATCAGCGGCCCGATCTGCTGCTGCAAACTTTCCGTCAGCTCGCGCAGGATGCGCGCGATCTCCGCTGCTTCGTCTTCCGCAAGCTGCACCAGCTGATTGTTTGCTTCGACGGTTTCAAACGGCTCGAGAAATACCGTCTGCCCGGTTCCGCTTGCTCCGTGCATCACTCCCGGCACGCTTCGCCGGTTTTCCGCGCGCACGGGAATCACGAATCGCTCATTCCGCAGCGTGACGTAATCTTCCCCGGCTTGCGCATTTCGCGCGCGTAAGATCTGCTTCAATATCTTTTGGATTGATTCGCGCGTTTCCACGACGCTCAACCGGATTCTCCGCAGAGCCGCGGATGCGTCGTCGCTGATTTGCCCATTCGGCAGCACGCATCGCCGGATTGCCGCATGTAATGCACGAAAATCCACAACCGACGCCGCCCGCGCCGCGAGCAACGGAAACTCTGCGGTGTCTTCCCGAAACTGTTGCCGCAGCCAGTTCGACGTTTCGAGCAGCGACCCTGCGTCCAAAAACTCGCCCGGCTCGAGCACCGCTCCCGGCGCTTCGAGCCGCGCCAGCCACGCAGCCGGGTCCGCGAGCGCTCCAAAACCCAGTTCGCGCCCCAACCGCAGCCATTCGCTCGCTTCGCGAATCAGCGCGAATTCCGATTCCAGCGCGGCACGGTTCGAACGCGGCTTCAGAGCGTCCACTCCGTGTCGCCCAGGAGCACACGTGGTCCTCAGCCGCAACAGCTCCCGCAGCTTGTCGAATTCCAATACGTCTTGCGCCGTCCGCGACATTTTTCTCTCTAGATGTTTCTCTCTATCGCCGGCTCACTTCAACCGGTCTTTCAAATGCCTCACCACGTCAGCCGGCGTCGCCGCCAAATGCACCAGCCTGCCGTTCGCTTCGCCCCACGGTGCCGGGTGCCCCAACTCCGCTTCGCGTACCCGCTCCAGAATCGGCCGCCAGAAATCTCCCAGGACGGCAAACGGCTTCCCTTGCATCACCGACTTGTTCAGCATCTCCCAGACGACCGCCAGCTCGACCAATGTTCCCGTGCCGCCTTTGCAGGCTACAAATCCGTCCGCCATTCGAATCAACTCGAATAATCGCTCTTGCCACGTCCCGACCCGCACTTCCTCATCGATCCATGGATTCACCCGCGCTTGGAAAAACTCCGCGGTCACGCCGTAAGTTTTTCCGCCCGCTTCTTTCGCGCCGCGCGAAACCGCCTCCATCACGCCCGCGTATCCACCGCTGCACACGCCGTATTCCGATTCGGCCAGAGCTCGTCCGAGCTCCCGCGCTTCTTCGTAATCCGGGTCGCCCTCGCGCGGTCGGGAACTTCCAAACACCGTGATCCGCAATTCCTTCGTCATCGCCCTGTTGATTGTCAGTTCTGATTCAGGTGTTCGTGCCCACGCGCCGGTGGTTCACCGTTAAACTCCTGGATCATCGCTTCGCACAAACCATCCAGCGCGTCGACGGCTTCATGATTCTTTCCCGCCAGATTATTGCTCAGAAACGAAAATATCAGCCGGCGCCCCCCGGGCGTTTCCGCATAGCCCGAGCGCGATCTCACATGCTCGAGCGAGCCTGTCTTCGCGTGAATTCTCCCCGCCGCCGGCGAATTCTTCATGCGGTCTTCGAGCGATCCGTCTTCCCCGGCCACGGGCAGAGATGCGTAGTACGCCGCAAACCACGGCTGCCCCTGCGCGTATTTCAACAGTGCGGCAACGGCCCTCGGCGTTACCAGGTCGCGCCGGGACAATCCCGATCCATCCGATTGCACTACATCTCCCGGAGAAATTCCGGCCACCGCGTAAAAATCCTCCGGAAATTTGGCTAACTCCTCCGGCGTACTCCAGACACCATTCTGCCGCGCTGCTGTCCGCAGCAGCATCTCGGCGTGCAAATTCTGACTGATCTTGTTGACCAGTTTCACCGCGTCTCTCAGCGGCACCGAAACATGCTCCGCCAGGACCGCTCGCGGAGTGGCTGCGGATGCAGACGATTCCGGAGCATGCGCGGCGCGCGCCTTGCCTCCAATCTTCACGCCGCGCGCACCCAACAGATCTGCCAGGAGCGCTGCCGCGTGTTGGGCGGGCTCCTCGACGGCCAGTACGAGTTTTCGCGGCGCTGCCTTCGCCGGCAGCGTTCCCCGCACCACTACCAAATTCGCGCCCGGCTCGCGCGTCAACGTCAGATCCGCTTTCACGTCCGCAACCGAAGTCACGACGTTATTTTCCACCACGAAATCCGGAGTCGCCGGGGCGATGGCCGCTTGCACAGGGTCTCCCGGCTGTTCCCCCGGCGTGAGCGTCAGCGTCACCGTATTATCGTCCACCACGATGGCGGAGATCGCCGCCCCGTACTGCCACACCATGTCATCAATCTCCCAACCGCTCGGATAGCGTTCGCGGGGAAAATAGCTGTCGTCGCCCACGATATCGCCGGTGATCTCTTTCACGCCCTTCGCGACCAGTGCATCCGCAAGCTCCGCCAGCGCTTTTTCCGGCGGCCCGTCGAACTCTTCTTTCAATTCGTAGGGAAATTTCCGGTTCGAAAGATTCGGGTCGCCTCTGCCCACCAAAATCAGATCTCCATCGAGCTTTCCTTCGTCGGAAATCGCGCCGCACGCTTCGAGCGTAGTGCGAAACCGGTAGTCCGTATCCAACTTGGCCAGCGCTAAAGCCGTCGTGAACAATTTCATGTTTGAGGCAGGCACGAAGAATTTGTCCGCGTTTTGTTCGTACAGTGTTTGTCCGCTCTCCGCGTCCAGGATCAACAAGCCCCAGGCGCCTTTTGCCGCGGCGCCCGAGCCGAGCAGCTCTCCTGCGCGTGACGTGAATCGCGCCGTCTGCGCGGCGGCAATGGCCTTCGCCTTTTTCCCCGCCCCTGGCTTGGCATCGCAGCAAGTTCCTTCTTTTTGTTGCTTGACCTGCGCGCGCCCCGACGGAGCCGCAACCCCGCAAGCCAAAATGAACCATGCGATAAACAGGCTAGTTTGCCGCCGTGTTTTCCTTGTGACCATGGTTCCTCTACTGGTAAATTTCTCCTTGCGCAAGTATAGTCGAAAGGCAACGGAACACTTTAGCGGCGCGTCTTATTTTCCGATGCGCCTGTTTTCGGTCGCAGAACCGAAGTTCTGTCCGGGCGCCCAGCGATTAGAACCTCTTTGTTTGGCGGGCCCAAATTTTCGTCTGAGGTGATTGATGATGAAGCGATTGCTCTCGGTGTTGCTGGCGTTTTCTATGGCTTCCTTGCCGCTTTGCGCGGCGGATGACAAGAAAGAAGCTGATCGCCTCGACAACTGCGGCACGGTCTTGAAAGAAATTCTTGATATTCCCGACGACATTCCCACCGATCTTCTCGATAAGGCCGAATGCGTCATCGTCATTCCCTCGGTCATCAAAGTCGCCTTCGGAATCAGCGGTAATATGGGCAAAGGCTCAATGACCTGCCGAACCGGCGAACACTTCACCGGCCCCTGGAGCGCGCCCGCGATGATGCGCCTCGAAGGATTGGGGATCGGTTTTCAGCTCGGTGGCCAGGCCACCGATTTCGTCATCCTGGTGATGAATCCGCGCGGCGCCAAGTCCTTGCTGAAGAGCAAGGTAAAGCTCGGCGCTGACGCCGCCGCTGCTGCCGGACCGAAGGGGCGTGACGCCGCCGCTGCCAGCGACGTAACCATGCGCGCTGAGATGTTGACTTATTCCCGCTCTCGCGGCCTTTTCGCCGGCGTTTCTCTAGAGGGCTCCACGCTTCGGCAGGATAACGGGGGCAACGAAAGGCTCTATCGCCGCAAAGTCACGGCCGAAGAAATCATCCGCAGGGGCGCCGTTGGCGTGCCTCCTTCCGGCCAGGAAATGATCGCTCTGCTCAATCGAAAGTCCCCCAAGAACCTTTCTGACCCCCAATCACTAAAATAAAACAGGCTCCTGAGTATCCTTGGAACACCCCGGCACACGCCGGGGTGTTTTCTCTTGACGAGGAGACCAACATGACTTATGGTCATTAGTGAGTAATAGTCACCATGACCAAACGCTCTGAGCCGACCCCCATCGCCAACCCTGCGTCCCCACCTCTTCATTCGGACCGCCGTCAGCGCCGCAGCGCCGAGCTTCGCGAGCGCATCTTCCGCGCTTCCCTGGACCTTTTCGCCAAAAAGGGCTTCGCCGAAACCACCGTCGAGGACATTACCAACGCCGCCGATGTCGGCAAAGGCACATTTTTCAATTATTTCCCAAGCAAGGATCACATCCTCCTGGCGTTTGGCGAAATGCAGCTCGGAAGGCTTCAGGCCACGGTCGAGCAAGCGCAAAATTCCAGCGATCCCGTTAGCACTTTCTTGAAAACTCTCCGCACCCGCATGACGGAAGAGCCCGCGAAGAATCCCGCCATCGTGCGCACCATTCTCCAAGCTCATCTCTCGAGCGCTCCCGTTCGCGAAGCGATGGGCAAGAACCACGCGCGCGCCCAGGCTCTGCTCACGCAGTTCATCGAGCTGGGCCAAAACCGAGGAGACATTCGCAAGGATATTCAGCCGACCGAGCTGGCGTACGTCTTTCGCCAAATGGTATTCGGCACGCTATTGCTCTGGTCGCTTTTCGGCGACACCACCCTGCCGGACCGCATCGACACCGCGCTGCGCGTCCTTTGGACCGGCCTTGCGCCGCGTGCGGAATCCGCGCCGCCGCTGCCAGATCCATGGCTAAGCCCCGGGAGATTCGGCTCATGACCCGCAAGCGAGTCACTCTTATCATCGCCCTCGCTGTCATCATCACCGTCACCGTGCTCTACGCCGGCTGGTTCCGGGGCGACACGGCCCTCCAAGGCTCCGGCACAGTCGAGGCCCGCGATATCCGTGTGGGCTCGGAGGTGGGCGGCCGCATCGACAAGATCCTCGTTCGCGAGGGCGATTTGGTCACGGCAGGGCAGGTACTCATCACCTTCGATGACAAGGAGCTCCAGGCCTCTCTCGAACAATCGCGAGCCAACGCCGAAAAAGCGGCACGCGGCTTCCGCCCGGAAGAAATCGCCGAAGCTCGCGCCGCCGCCGCGCAGGCCAAAGCTGACTACGAGTTGCGCAGGAACGGCTACCGTCAAGAAGACATCGACGCGGCAAAGGCCGACCTCGACCGCGCCAATGCCGACGAAGTGCGCACGCATCTTGATTTTGACCGCTACGAGGCCCTGGCAAGGAAAGATCTAGTTTCCAAGCAGCAACGCGACACCGCCGAAGCCAACTGGAAAGTTGCAGTGGCCCAGCAACAAAATGCCCGGCACAAACTCTTGGAGTTACAGCGCGGCTACCGCCCGGAAGAAATTGCCTCCGCCGAAGCACGCTATCACCAGACGCAGGCCACGCTCGAAAAACTCGAACGCGGCAACCGCCGCGAAGACATTGCACTCGCCAAGGGCGCCTATGCCTACGATCAGGCCCGCTACCGGGAGCGCCAGGTTACTGCTCCTGCCGCCGCCATTGTCGAAGTGCTCGACGTCCGGCCCGGCGATCTCATCGCGCCCAACACCCCTATTGCCACTCTCCTCGAACGCGACCAGATTTACGTCCGCATCTATATCCCCGAAACCGAAATCGGCCACGTCCACATCAGTCAAAAGGCCGAAGTGCGCGTCGATTCTTTTCCGAATCAGGTTTTTGACGGTTTGGTCGAGCAGATCAATCAGCAGGCTGAGTTTCTCCCGCGCAACGTGCAAACCCGCGAAGAGCGCGTTCATCAGGTCTTCGGCGTAAAAATTCGCATCAACGATCCTTCCGGCCATGTCCTCGCCGGCATGGCCGCCGATGTGAAGCTGAAGGCAGAGAACTGATCTAGTGGCTGCCACTCTTCAAAACGTCGCCGAACCCGCCATCTCCGCGGACCACCTCGTGCGGCGTTTCGGCAAAGTTACCGCCGTCAATGACGTGAGTTTCCGCGTCGAGAGAGGAGAAATCTTCGGCTTTCTCGGCCCCAATGGCAGCGGCAAAACCACCGTCATCAAACTCCTTACGGGCCTCTTGCCACTCAGCGCTGGCGCGGCCCATGTCGAAGGCCTCGACGTGCGCACCGATTCTGAAGCTATTCGCGAGCGCATCGGTTACATGTCGCAGAATTTCAGCCTTTACGACGACCTTACCGTCACCGAAAACTTGCAGTTCTACGGCCGCATCTACAGCCTCGATCCCGCCCGTCTGAAACGCCGCATAGACGAAATCGTTCAGCTCAACGGCCTTGAACCTTACCTCACTCGCCTTGCCGCGCAGCTTTCCGGCGGATGGAAGCAGCGCCTCGCCCTCGGCTGCGCGATGCTCCATGAGCCGAAACTTCTCTTCCTTGACGAGCCCACTGCCGGCATCGATCCTGTCGCGCGCCGGCAGCTTTGGGATCTTCTCTTCGAACTCTCTGCGCACGGCATCACCTTTTTCGTCACCACGCACTATATGGATGAAGCCGAGCGCTGCAATCACGTCGCCTACATCTATTTCGGAAAGATCATTGCTGACGGCACGCCCAGTTCGCTCCGCGAGCTTCCCGAGGTGCAGCCGCACGGCACGCTGCGTGTGGAAATCACCACTCCCGAAGTTACCCGCGCGCTGCGCTTCGCCCGCCAACTTCCCGGCATCCGCAGCGCCACGATTTTCGGGCAGTCCATCCATGCGCTGATTGAAGACACTTTCGATCTCCACGATTTGCGCGAGCGGCTCTTGAAGGAAGGCATCGCCGTCGCCGAGATTCGCCCGCTTGCCGCGAGCCTCGAGGACGTCTTTGTCGAGCTCACTAACAAGCAGGAGGCTATTTTGGAGGCCGCGCGTGCGTAATATTTTCCGCGGCTTCGGCGCCGTCTTCTACAAGGAAGTCCTGCACGTTCGCCGCGACTTCGGCACGCTTTTCTTCTCCTTGATCATTCCGTTGCTGCAAATGGTGCTTCTAGGTTTCGGCATCGACACCAACATCCGGCAGATCAACACCGTCGTGTTTAATGCCGACGGCCGCCGCGAAAGCCGCGAGCTTCTGGACCGGCTGAAAAATTCCGACACTTTTCACGTCGTCCGTTACGTCCAAAACGATGGCGACCTCAACGACGCCATCATCGCCGGCCGCGCCCATGTCGGCATCAAGATCCCGGTCGACTATTCCGATCGCCTTCTCCATCAAATGAGCGCTCAGGTTCTCGTGCTCATCGATGGCTCCGACTCTTCTGTCGCTGGCCAGGCCGTCAATGTCACCACGTCCATCGGCCTCGACGAATCCCTGCGGCGGGTTCTCCCTAGCCGCTCCACCTTCGCCGTCGACATGCGTCCCATGCTGCTCTTCAATCCTGATTCGCGTTCGCCGAATTTCTTTCTCCCCGGCCTCACCGCCATCCTGCTTCTGAACGTCACGACCTTCCTGACCGCGTTCTCCATCGTGCGCGAAAAGGAACGCGGCACTCTCGAACAGCTTTTTGTTACGCCGGTCCGCCCAATGGGTCTGCTCCTCGGCAAACTGCTTCCTTACCTGGGAATCGGTTTCTTTGAACTGACCGCCATCGTGACCTTCATGCGCTTCGTCTTCAAAGTCCCCATTCACGGAAGTGTTTTTCTTCTCGCTCTGATGTCTCTGCCGTATCTTTTCGTCTCGCTCTCTCTCGGCATCCTCATTTCCAGCAAAGCCAACACGCACGCCCAGGCCATGCAGCTCGCGTTTCTCACCATCCTCCCCAGCGTCTTCTTTTCCGGCTACATTTTCCCCCGTGAAACCATGCCCTCCTTCTTTTATGCACTCAGCTACCTGGTTCCCGCCGCCTACTTCATCAACATCACCCGCGGCATCATTCTCCGCGGCGCTGGCATTGCGCATCTTTGGATGGATGGCCTGGCCCTCTTCGCCATGGGCACTTTTCTCCTCATCATGGCCGCTCGCCGCTTCCAGAAAAAAGTCATCATGGCGTGATTCTGATTCGCGCGATCTACGTGGCATCTTGCCGTTGTAGTGGCCGGTCTTCAGACCGGTTCATTCTGTCTATTGTTTTACTGTAGGGTGCAGAAATGCTGCGCTCCGGCTTTGTAGCCGGTTGGCGACATTCCTGTCGATTTGTGAGAATCACTGACGTGAGGAAATGCTGGCGAGAAATTTGGGCTGGTTAAGTTTTGCGCTGAGAGAGTTCGCTAGAACTTCGGCGTAATCCCCAGGTTGTAAAGCAAGAAAGAATAAATATCCCTGGTCTGCTCCAGGCTCTTCGTCGTGCTGCTCGGCCCGTGGCCGGAGTTGGTATCGATGCGGATCAGCACGGGATTGTCGTGGCTGGCCGACGCTTGCAGCGCCGCGGCGTACTTGAACGAATGCCCCGGAACGACGCGGTCATCATGATCCGCCGTGGTCACCAGCGTCGCCGGATACTTCACTCCCGCGCGAATGTTGTGTATTGGCGAATAGGAATAGAGCACCTTGAATTCGTCCGCATTGTCGCTCGACCCGTAATCGGCGATCCAGTTCCAGCCAATCGTGAATTTCTGGAATCGCAGCATGTCCATTACGCCGGCCTGCGCGACCGCCGCGCGGAAAAGCTCCGGCCTCTGATTCATCACCGCGCCCATCAAGAGTCCCCCGTTCGAACCGCCGAGGATTGCAAGCTTGTCTTTCGACGTGTACTTGTTTGCGATCAGCCATTCCGCTGCGGCAATGAAGTCGTCGAACACATTTTGCTTCTGCAGCTTCGACCCGGCCAGATGCCACTTCTCACCGTACTCTCCTCCACCACGCAAGTTGGCGGAGGCGTAGACGAAGCCCTGCTCGAGCAATGCCAGGCGCATCGCACTGAAAGTCGGGGACATCGTGAGATTGAACCCGCCGTAGCCATACAGAAGTGTCGGATTCATCCCATCCAGTTTCAGCCCTTTCTTGTATACAAGGAACATCGGCACTCGCGTGCCGTCCTTGCTCGCGTAAAAAACTTCTTTCGTCTCGTAGTTCTCCGGCTTGAAGCCGGGGATTTCGGGCGACCGGAAAACCGTCGCCGCCTTCGAAGCAATGTTGTAACGGAAAATGGTCGGAGGGAAATTCAGCGAGGTGAACGAGAAGAATGCATCCTTGTCATCATGGTTGCCTCCGAATCCCGTCGCCGTTCCCGCGCCAGGAAGCGCGATATCATTCTCCAGTTTTCCATCCAGGCTGTAGACCTGCGCCTGGCTGGTCACATCCTTTATATATGTGGCGAATATTTTGCCTCCCGCTGTGGCCACTGCCTCCAGGGCGTCCGGCTTCTCAGGAAGGACGTCCTTCCACGCCGCGTCCTTGTCTTTGCTGGCTGGATCGTAGAGCGTCACCCGGCCATTCGGTGCTTTCCTGTCCGTGAAGACCAAGAACTTGTCGCCCACGTTGTCGATAACTTGAAACGAATCGTCTGAAATCTCCGCCACGATCGGCGTGAACGTTTTCTCGCCCTTCGACAGATCGCGGAAGAAAAGGGCGTTCCCTCGCTTTCCCTTTCCGCGTTCGGAAATGTCCAGGATCGCGAACCGCTGGTCCTCCGTTGTGAACAACGCGTGGAACCGTTCCGGGTTAGCCTTGTCTTCGTACACCAGCTCGTCTTCCAATTGTCCGGCGCCTAGCCGGTGATAGTAAACTTTTTGAAATTCGTTCTTCGAAACGAGTTCATGCCCCGCTTCAGGCGCATCGTAGCGGCTGTAAAAGAACCCTTTGCCCGACCACCCTATCGCAGAAAACTTCAGCCATTTCAAATCATCTCCAAGAAGTTTGCGCGTGCCCACTTCCATCACGTGGACTTCCTGCCAGTCCGAGCCTCCCGTCGATATTCCGTACGCGCAATATTGTCCGTCCCTCGAGACGTCAAACGCGCCGAGCCGCGAAGTGCCATCCGCGGAAAACTTATTAGGATCTAAAAGCAGTTCTGGCGTTCCCTCCAACCCCTTTTGAATGTAAAAAACGCTTTGGTTCTGCAAGCCGTCGTTTTTCGCAAAAATGAAAAATTCTCCGCGCCGGAATGGCGCCGAATATTTCGGATAGTTGAAAAGTTGCTGGAGCCGGCTCAGAAGCTGCCCGCGGTACGGGATCTTGTCCAAGTAAGCGAAGGTCACCTCATTTTCGGCTTTGACCCATTTCGCGGTTTCTTCCGAGCGGTCATCTTCGAGCCATCGGTAAGGATCGGCCACCTTGACGCCATGGTACGTATCCACCTGATCGGCCGTCCGCGCGTCCGGATACTTCAGTCCGTCCGCGACGGCCAACGCGGCCAGCACGCCCAATGTCGCTGCGATTAGTCCTGCTCTCATCGCTCTCGAGTTATTTCCGCTCATGATCTCCCCCGCCCATGCCTACTCTTATTTGACGCAACTCGATCCGACTTCAGCTCGCCGCTTCCGCCAATTTCTCGAAAAACTTCTTGGTCATCATTTTGGCCGTTCCGTCGATCAGGCGCTGGCCAATCGCCGCGATCGTGCCCCCTACTTGCGCGTCTCCACTTCGTGGGAATAGTTTTTTCCGTTGATCTTGACGGTGATGTTCATGGCCATCTCCTGGGCGGGACAACTCCGGTGGAGGCCGAAGATAGCAGAAGTTAGTGCTAAAGGAAAAGGGCTTGTAGCATCCGCGCGGCAACCTCCGTTTTCCTCTAAGCCACCTTGCTCCTAGCTCGCTCCGCGAAGCGTAATGCCCATCTACACGGGGAATAATTCCTACCCAAAACTGTCTATATAACGACGGCACGTCCGTCCATTAGCAGCTTTGCGGAGACAATGCATTGAACGAAGGCTTTCTTGGAACGAATGCCCGACTGTACGCCGATCTTGTTCTGCTCGTCGAGTTCGGTATGGGCCTGGGGTTGCTCGCCGGTGCGATCCTCGCGCGCATGCGGAGGTTTCGCGCACACGCGGTGTGCCAGACGGCAGTGGTCCTCCTGAACCTCGCCATCATCGTGTTAGTGATGGTGCCGTCATTTCGCGCCCGCGTGAGTCCTAGGATTCCGCTCAAACTTGGCAAAGCCTACTACGCGCTGGCGACGGCGCACGGAGCGCTCGGAAGCACCGTGGAGTGCGCTGGCTTGTACATCCTGTTGGCTGCGGGCACGAAGCTTCTGCCCGAAAAACTCCGCATCACGCGTTACAAGCTCTGGATGCGGAGTGTGCTGGTGGCTTGGTGGGTCGTTTTGTTGCTGGGACTCGCCACCTACGCCCGTTGGTACATCCCGCATTTGTTTCGACGATGAAGGGCTCCTGTTCGAAAGTGGCTCGTTCACCTCTGATTCACGCACTCTTTCCGTTCGCCTGATTTTGTCTTTTACTGCCCCGCAGCGTATTCTGATTTTTTGTTTTCGACCTCTAAGGGGATTCCGTGTCTTGTCCGATCTGTGAAAAGCGCAAACCCGCCCGATACTGCCCCGCCAAGGGCGAGAAAATTTGCGCCGTCTGCTGCGGAACCGCGCGCGAAGTCAGCATCGATTGCCCTTTGGATTGCCCTTATCTAATCTCCGCGCACCGCTACGAAGACGAACACGAGCGCTCCATCCCCGCGGACACTCCCTTTCTCGACAGCAAGCTTCCTCAGGAGATCATCTACGCCAATCAAGTCCTGCTCTCGGGGATTTCTTTCACCATCGCGAAGTTCTGCGCCGCGCAACCCTCCGCGAGCGACCCAGATGTTCTCGCCGCCCTGCAAGCTCTCGCCGAAACTTACAAAACTCTGGGCTCAGGCATCTATTACGAGAAGCCCCCCGATCCCCCTCTTCCTCGCGAGCTCTACAACGGGCTCTCCGCTTTCCTCAACGAAGCCAAGCAGCCGCAAGCCGGCCGAGCAGGCTATGCCGCCGTCAAAGACTCCGAAATTTTTATTCTTCTGGTTTTTCTCTACCGCATGGGTTTGCTGCGCACCAATGGACGCCCGCGCTCGCATCGCTTCATCGAATTTCTCCGCCGCCAGTTCCCTCAAGCTCCCGAACTCAAGCGCGAAGAGTCCCGCATCATCGTTCCATAGACTTTGTGTTGGCAAGGGTTGTCATTCTGAGGCGAACCGGCGAGGTTCGTCGAAGAACCTCAACACCAGCTTCGACTTCAATTTATCTCTTCGGTGTCATTCTTTCCAAAATTATCCTGCCGCGCACGCACTCCCGCGTTCCACCTGCTGCGCCACCTCTCCCGCATCCCATCCCAAATTCATCTGCGCCGAAGTTCTGCTCTTTGGCCGTTCTTCCCAGGGACGTGACCCGAATCCATATTCCTTCCGAATCCGCGCCACCCGCTCGGAGATCTTTTTTCGATACTCCTCCGGCGCATACCCGTTCCGCGAATACCACTCTTCATACTGCCTGGCCAGCCGCGGAAATTTCTCCCGCACGAATGGCAGAAACTGTTTCGCCGACGACGGCATTAGGAACAGGACGTTCGCGAAGAACCACTGCGCTCCCGCCTCCCGCGCCGCCGCTACCACCGCTTCGAGTTCTCCCTCGCGGTCGGTGATTCCCGGAATCACCGGCGCCACCGACGCTCCCACCGCCAGCCCTGCGGCTCGCAACTCCTTTATGGCGCCCAACCGCAAGTCCGGCCGCGGCGCTCGCGGCTCCAGCAGACGCGCCAGCCGCGTCCGCAACGTCGTGATAGTGATGTTGATCGACAAATCCGACCGCTCCGCGATTCGCTTCAGCACATCGATGTCCCGGACGATCTGGTTCGACTTCGTAATAATCGACACGCTCAATCCCTCGCGCCGCGCCAGTTCTTCCAAACAAGCGCGCGTCACTCCGTATTCGCGCTCCGCCGGCTGATAAGGATCTGTCGCCGTCCCGATCGCGATGTGGTCCGGTCGCGTGCCGCCGCTATTCTCTGACGCGTACGAATATTTGTGCGCCATGTCGTAAGACAGCAGCGGCGCTACATCTTTCTTCACGAAAATCTTTTTCTCGAATTCCCCGCCATCCAATTCCATGTATTCGTGCGTGTACCGCGCGTAGCAATACCGGCACGCGAACTCGCATCCCCGGTACGGATTGATTGTCCATTCGAACGGTACGCGCTTCGAATCGCACCGGTTCAGAACCGACCGCACCGGCAGCAAAAAATATTCCGGCCGTTCCCCGGATTTCCGCTGCGTTTCCGCCGGCGGAGATGAGGCTGCGAGGCGGGCAATGCCGACCAGTGGCGCGCCAACGCGTCCGGAATAAATCGCGTTGGCGCACTCGGTCGGAGCAGCAGCATCGCGGGTTCGGCCATTCTCACCGCCTGGGAGGCTGTTCGAATGCCGGGACGGCGGGGGGCAATCCGCCGTTGGGTAACCCGCGTTGCTGCCGCCCGGGCCAGCGTTAGCCGGGGCAGGCTCGCTGACCACTTGCTTTGGGCTTATGGGCTCAGGCAAAACAGGGAACAACACTGCGGTGGTTGGTCGTGCGGGCCGTCGCCGAATCCGAAAACTCGACGCGGTGCTGAGGGACTGAACTGGGGACATGGCCCACCTCGTAGCTCTTCTTCATTGTTTCGCTTTTTATTCTCCATGTCAAGTGCTTTCACCATTTAGCCGTGCGTCAGCTTGATCGGCCCCGCAGGCAACTGTTTCGCCCCTTCCGATTGTCTCCCGCCATTTGCCGGGGTATCCTCTCCTCTCCCGGAGGTCCCTTTGTCCAAGTTCCGCCGCGCGATTCATCTTCTATTGCTGAGCACTCTAACGCTTCTGGTCGGCGCTCCCACTTCGCCCGGTCAGGCTCCGGCGCCCTCGAAGAAACCCATTGCCGGCCCTCCGGCGCCCCAATCCACGCACTACCCCATTCTGCTTCTCGCTCTGGGGAATAATCCTTCCTGGAGCCTGCGCATCGGTCAAAAAGGTCCCGAGCGCCTCGATCGCCCGAACTATCCTCCCATGGTTCTCGAACCCGTCGACGTAACGCGCGATGGCGCCACGGACGCCTGGAACTATCGCGCGAAAGATACCGGCACGGCGGCGGAAGTCTCGATTCACCTCACCCGCGAATCGTGCGTCGATCCTGCGTCCGGCACGAAATACGCTTTCAGCGCCGTCGTGCAGCACGCGCAGCTCGGCACTCTCAGCGGCTGCGCTCGCATTGCCGCCGAGCTTTTTCCAAAGATCGTCAATCCCGCGAACCAGCTCGATGAGGACGACGACACCGAAAAGAAGAAGCCTCCCGAAACCACCATCACCAATTTCAAAGTCCCCACCGCCGTCGCTTATGTGAATTCCACCGGCAAAGTCGTTGTGAGCAACGGCAAACTCAAGAAAATTGCTGCGTCCGAGGGCTCCGAACTAGCCCTCTCTCACGACGGTAAGAAGCTCCTCTACACTCGCTCCGACTCCAAGACCAGCCCCGACCGCACCATCGTTCTCTACGATTTCACTACCGGAAGTTCAAAAGACCTCCTCCAGGGACTCGTCAAACAGCCCTTCTGGTCCCCCGACGATTCCCGCGTCGCATTCCTCCAGCTCCAGGATCAAAAGTGGCAAGTCTGGACTTGCCCTTCCACCCCGCCGGGAATCGCCGCGCCGCTCTATATCAACGAAGTCAACGCGCTTCATGGTTGGGTGGACGCCCACACCATCCTCGCCAGCGACGCGCAAAACCTCTACTGGATCAGCGAGAGCAGCCAGCCCATGCAGGTTCTCGCCCTGAAGGACCTATACGGTTCCGCATTCCAAATCATGGGTTCAGATTCCATCCGCTCAAATCCCATCAATCCCGATCTCTTGCTCGTTTCCGCCCATTACACTACGCCGCCCGCCGGAGCGCCCAAAGATTCAACGAACTCCGCCGCTGGCTTCTTCCTTTATGAGGTGATTTCGAAGCGCCGCGTCATCCTCAGCCCTCCGGACCAGTGGGCGCGCTCCGGGGAGTGGTCCCGCGACGGCCTCCAGATTTTCTATGCCGGGCGCGTCTCGGCCAACCCCTTGGCCACATTCCGGGTTTTCTGGGATGGCAGCGCCCCGCGCCGCTACCTCGACGGCACCGACCTCGTCGTCGGCCAATAAGTCGGCCTCTCCCGCGACCTCGCTGACCCGCCTCTCCCGAACCTATCCCTTTGGACAGTAGCCGATTCGCCGCCACGTTCTCTTCTCGGCTCTTCGCCATCACCCGGCGAGCCTATACTTGTATTATGGCCACTGCTCCTCCACCAGCGCCGAAGCAGGTCGGTATCCTCGTGCTTGACGACGATGCCCAGGGCGCTTCCGCCGTCCGCCAGATCCTTGATTCCGAGGGCTGGCGCGTCCGCGTCGTTACCAATAACACGCTCCTGCTCGCCGAATTGAGATCTGCCGAATGGGCGCTCGTTATCGCCAATATCACCCTTATGGGCGTCGACGGCCCTGCCTTTAGCACTCTCAAGGAACTCGCCAGCGTCCCTGCCGCCGAAGGTGGCCGCCTCCGCATCCTGTATTTAGTTCCCGAACCGGCCAGCACGCAGTACGTCCCCGTGCTCGAGCAGTCGCGCCTTCCCTACCTCGTGCGCCCCTATCATCTTCACGATTTCCTCGAAAGGGTCAGCGATCTTCTCGTCGAAATCAAAGCCATCGACGCTCCGCTCCGCCAGGTCCGCCATGAATTTGGCGCGCTGCGAAAGAAAAAGAAGCAGGCCAGCCGCAACAACTCGATGTTCGCTTCCCGCGACTCCTTCTCCTACACCGACGAAGAAATCTCCGAATACGAGCGCCAGGAAAAAGAAACCTCTCTCCTCAAACGCAAGCCCCGCACCAACCTCGGCGGCTCCGACCGTTAGTCCTTTGGAGTGCGGCGGCTCGACGCCGCTTTTCTTCCTCACTAACTTTTGCGAATGCGGTTTATCCTCAGCGCTCCTCCCGCGGCGGGAGGTCACGGCGAAACTTGTCCCGAGCGCAGTCGAGGGAACCGGGCCGAAGAGCGCCCCCTCCTGTTATTACTGTTCGCCGCCTACTTAAGGCTTTCCAGATAGCTGATCAGCGCCTTTAACTCGTCTGGAGACACGTCTATCGCTGGCATCCCGCCAGCGGTCATCTTGGCTGTGGGATGGTGGAGAAGTTCGGCCAACTGATCGGGCGTAAATTTAACTGCGATTCCGACAAGCGAAGGGCCGGCGGCCGTGCCAACGCCTGCATCACCATGGCATGCGTTACACGATTGCGCCTCGAAAATGGCCTTCCCCTTCGCTGCCAGCGGGTCCGCGAGCGTTGCATTCGCCGCGGCCAGCGAAGCAGAAGAAAGCTCGGGCTCGAAAGGTTTGCGCATATAGTCTTCTTCTTCCTTTTTCTGCTTAGCCAATTGTTGTGCGACGCCAGCATCTTGCTTGTCCACATATTGGCTGAGCAGGCCGAGCGCAATGAGCAGGAAAATGACAAATGCATAGGCGCCCATGGCCACGGGCCTTTTCCAGGGGCGCCGCTCGATGCCACGGTCGAGAAAAGGAAGAACGATGATGGCCACCACCAGAACGGCGGGAATCACTAGAATCCCGACGACTGACGCCGCGCCATGCCAGTATTTCAGCCACTGGAAGATGGGCAGGTAATACCACTCGGGGCGGGGGATGTACTGTGCGTCAGCTGGATTCGCGGGAGGACCTAGTTTCAAGGGGGCGAAAAAAGCCATCACGCCGAGGCCGATGATGAGCAGAGCCGTGAGCGAAAGATCCATCAACACTTGGCGAGGGTAGAAGAGCTCCGGTTTATGTTGGAGCTTACTAGGATTTTCGCTGAACGGTCCCGCAGCTCCAGCCTTGCGAAAAAGGAAAATGTGGGTTGCCACGAGAGCAAAGATGCACGCAGGGATCAAGAAAACATGTGCCACGAAAAATCGCGAGATCGTCAAGGTGCCCATTTCAGTGCCGCCGCGCATCATGCGTTTCAGGCTCTCGCCGACCCATGGAAGCTCACTCATTGCATTGGTTCCCACAGCAGTGGCGAAATAGGCTCTCTGATCCCATGGAAGCAGGTAGCCACTAAACGCCATTCCCATAACCAGCGCGAAAAGCAGGCAACCGGAAAGCCAAAGCAGCTCGCGCCGCCCCTTGTACGCTCCATAGATATACGTTTGCGACAGATGAAGGAGCAGCACAATGACCATCGCACTCGAGCCGTAGGCGTGCAGGCTTCGCAGAAACGAACCGGCCGTGACGGATTTCGTTATGTACGCGACGGTGGTGTGGGCGTGATCCGCTGACGGGACGTAATACAGCGCCAGAAAAACTCCCGTGATTACCTGCGAGATAAAAACGAACAACAGCCCCGAACCAAAGACGTAAGCGAAGCGCGCGCCCCCGGGGATTGGCTCATAGAGGGCGGTTCTAAGGAGAGAGTCGAGGCCCGTGCGCCTGTCTAGCCATCCCCATATTCCTGGCTGGGAGGGCGGCGGAGGGTTGTCTTGATCTTTCTGCGTCGAATGCATCCCTTAGAGGCCTCTTCAGCCGATGACTTCCTTGTCGGACACGAGTTGCCTAAAGTACTGAAATCGCACCAAGAGCTGGTCGTTCTCAACCGATGTTTCCAGTGTGTCCATTCCTCGTAACGAGGGGCCGCTGATTCGCGCGCCATCCGACGCAAACGTGGCGCCGTGGCAGGGACAGATAAACTGGCTCTTCTCCTTGTTCCAAGGAACCGTGCAACCCAGGTGGGGGCAGACGGATGTGAGAACACGAAGGGTTCCTTTCGTGTCCTTCGTTACGTACACCGCTTTTTCCGATATTGCTTTGCGCCAGCCATCTACTTGCTCGATCTGAATGGTTCGCATCGCCGGCTCCGACAAAGCCGAAAACTCGCTCAGTGTTCCCAGCGGAGAACTCTTAAGCTCCGTAGTCCGCCGCAACAGAGGGAACAACGCGAAGCGAATCAGCGGCACGGAAAGGAGAGCTCCCACGCAAACGGAACCCACTCCTAGCAAGCCGCCGAGAAACGACCGCCTGGCCTCGAGAGGCGATCCCGAAACGGAAAGGTCTCGAATTGTATTTTCTGGATCTCCCGCGCGAGCACACATCGGATTTTCCTTTACCGTAACGCTTGCAAGGCGGTTAGAAATCGCGTTAGGTTCCAACACGCCTGGCTTGCGCGTACTACTTCTTCGGTATTGCCCGGATATAAGCCACCAATTGCGTGATATCCTCAGGCTTGAGCTTCGCGCTAAAGGCGGGCATTTTGCCTTTACCTTTGGCGATAACTTCCGTGAGCTCCTCATCAGTTTTTTTCTGTACTTCGCTGGACGCAAGGTCCTTCGCTCCCAGCGCCTTTCCTGAAGAAGAGTTTCCACTGCCGTCCGCCGCGTGACATAAGACGCAGTTCTTTTTATATACTTTGGCGACGTCGCTCTGCGCGTGGATGCCGGTAGGCAGCGCGAGCGCTACTAGGTAAACGGAGATTGCTGCGGGTACGATAAGATGAAACAAAATTCGTGGCATGTGTTCTCCCATGATTCTCTAAGCTGTTTTCCTTCGCACAAATTCTTGCGTCGCCCCTGTTTTCGTCAGAATACAAATCGCGCAAGTAAGAAGACCGCGTTGTTCCCCCCCGCACTCCTTCCCGCGCCGTCATAATTTGTCTGCGCACCATTGAATCGCCGATACCCCGTATACTGCACGGCCAGATCAACGTTTTGCTGGGGCCACCACGAAACATTCAAAATATAGCCGTTGGAATGGGGATCTCCGTTAACACTGCCGAGCACAGAAGCTGGCGCATAAAGCAGCGGGTCCGTTGTTCCTGTGATGTCAAACAAGCCGGCTGTCCCCGACAGTTTCGTCCCGTAGTGGTATTCGACGTTTCCTTGGACGGTGTTCAGGTGATGGCCAATGAGTGAAGAGCCGCCGGCGCCAAAGGTCGCCACTAAGGATGAATTTTCCCTGATGTACGTTCCACGGAAAGACAAGACGTCATTTTTGAACTGTGGAATGGTACGGTCGTATTGAAAGTCGAACGCCCAATCCGTATAGCCGTTCATGGGACCCGTAATAGCGTTCGGAGAACTCTTCATGTGCATTCCATAGGTCCCGACTTCCAGGCTGTTATTCTTTGTGACGGTTTGCCACGCAATCCTCCAATACGGAGCCAATCCACGAATATTAAAAGGGAATCCTGTCCCCGGGTTGGGCTCAGTTCCAGTAAGATGCTGCGAACGGTAGATCGTGCCTCCGATGTACAAATGTTCGTTCCACATACCGTATCCGCCGAAGCCCGCGACATCCTGGGCCAAGGTGCCGTTGATGACTGCCTTCGCGAGAGGTGACGGCGTAACATTGGACGCCGTGAACGGGAATCCCCAGGCCGGTGTGCTGTTCCAAAGGTCCTCCACCGTGGGATTGTTATTGAATGTTATTCCGTAGGCGACTGGCTTCCCAAACAGATCATGGCTGTTTGCATAGCGGACGTCCGTATTATCCCAGCTGAAGTGATTTCCCTGGACGGTGTAGGTCACTTGCGCAAAACTCCCCAGGTGGTCCGCCCATTCGCCGGCCAAAAATAAAGAAATGTCCTGCGGGAATTGGAAGTTTCCATTCTGAGCCAGGGGCTGGGGCGCACTGGTGGACGTAAACGAGGTGTCGAAAACCACGGAAAGAGGGAATGCCTCCAGCAGGTGCAAAGGGGAGTCATGAGTCTTTTTGTCTTTGTCTTCCGTGGTGACCTCCGGTTTCGTTCTAAACACATAGCCGTCCAACTTAAATTTTCTCCCGAACGGCGTCAGCTCAGGTGGAGCGAAGTGACACGTAGCGCATGGCAATCCGGTTTGGCGGCTGTAACTAGGGACGGCTCGCGTGTCGCGGGATGCAATGAGAATCAGAATCACCGCACCAGCTGCCGTCAGGCAAGTAAACGGCCGAGTGAGTTTCATTTGGAAATCCTTTCGGTTCCGGCTTTATCCGACCCTCGCCAAGTGTCGCTTATTGCAGGGACTACTTCTGTGACGTTCGTCACGCTTTGATGTGACAGACATCACGCCCAACTTTGAAGAGGGAGGATTTCGGGGAAAGGGAAATAAAGGGCTAAGAGCCTCCACGCCTTAGAGCCCCAACTTAAGGTGGTAATCCTCACGATGGCGTCAGCTGCGTCCCAGATGGCAGGGTGCGGCTTGTCTTCCCATGCGCACTTGCCCGGACCGTGGTAGACCAGCGATTTTATGGTAGTGCTGATGCTCAGAGTTGCTGCACAGCTAGTCGCCAGTCCGAGCTTAACGGTTGTCATTGACATTTTCTCGAAAAGCATCGTAAAGCGATTCACAAGTCCATGAGTGTTCGATATTGCACACTTGCAAAAATCAAAGCGAAACCGCCGTGTAGCGCACATCCGGGGTAGGGGTCGGAGCTTCAGCTCCGACACAACGGCCCACCCACTTCTCGTAAGCCATCTATCTAGTTGACTTACATCTCGAATCCTGGTATCCTTTTATAACTTCGGCTTACAACCAAGGAAATGACATGAAAACAGAACTCTCCACTGTAACCACCAAAGGCCAGCTGGTCATCCCTTCCAAGCTTCGCCGCAAGTATTCGATCAAAGAGGGAACCCAGGTGGCCTTTCTCGAACAAGAAAACCGCCTCGTCTTGCAGCCTCTCACCCCGGAATTCATTCGCAGCCTCCGCGGCTCCCTCAAAGGCGAACCCTCCGCCCTTAAGGCTCTCCTCGAGGACCGCAAACGCGAGCGCCAGCTGTGACCCCCGAACCATGAAATGGGCCGAACTATGAAGCGTATCGTCCTCGACGCCAGCGCCCTCATGACTTTCTTCGAAGACCGTCCCGGCGCGGACAAGGTCGAAGAGCTGATCCAGCTCGGCGTCGAAGGCAAACGCCATTTGTTCATGTCCGTGGTGAATTGGGGCGAAGTCTACTACTCCACCTGGCGCGCCAAGGGCCCCGGCGTCGCGCGGAAAATCCTGGAAGACATCGCGCAGCTCCCCCTCGAAATTGTGGACGCCGATCTCGACCTGACGCGCCGCGCGGCCGAATTGCGCGCGGAACACAAACTCCCTTACACCGACTGCTTCGCCGCCGCTCTCGCCGCCGATCGCAAAGCCTCTCTCGCCACCAGCGACCGGGACTTCGCCCACGTCGAAAAAAAGCTCGACATCCTCTGGACTATTGGAACTTGAGCAAGCGGCGGCGGCCACGGCCCCGTTTCCTCGAAGCCGCGCCTTGGTTCGTCAAAGCGCCGCTCGCCTTCTTCCGCAACGGCGTCGCACGCGCCGGCGAACTACCCCAAACACCCGTATCAGCAATGTTGCCAAAAGTCCACGTTCCACGGACGAGCATCTACCTCGCTGGTCCACGAGCTTTTGGGCTGTCGATACAACATATAAACCAGCTCGGATATATCCTCGGGCTTGGCTTGCCGGTCGTGAACATGAATGGAGCCTTCTTCTCGAATGTCAGCATCAACGACAAGATGAGCGACATGAATTCCAGATGGCCATAACTCGCGCGCCATGACCTGCGCGAGTGCTCGGAGCCCGAACTTCCCGACAGCAAGATTTAGACACCCCGGGCGCCCGATCATTCCCGACGTCGAGCCGATCAGCACGATCGTTCCGCGTCTAAGGGGCAACATCCCGCGCGCAGCTTCGCGGGCCGCGATGAAGGCCCCGAGGCAATTCTGTCGCCAGCATTCTTCAAAGGCAGCGACTTCCGTGTTGATCATGGAGCCTGGAATAAAACCTTGAACCGAGTACACCACCAGGTCCGGGACATTCATGTCCTTTCCTACATGCGACATCAAGTTCTTGACAGAGGCTTCATCGCTTGCATCGCAACCATAGGCTCGGATTATTTGGTTCTGCATAACGCCCAGTGACTTAACCAAAGGATTTAACCTTCCTGCGTTGCGAGACGCCAAGGCCACATGCAAGCCCGAACCTGCCAGCTTGCGAGCAAGTGCAAACCCGAGTCCCGGTCCCACCCCTATCACGAGCGCTGTTTCTTGCTGGGGAAGTACATCTCGAATCGGTGGCAACACTTGGTGGGCGGGGATCGGTGTGTCAGACGCGGTATGAGCGGAGACAGTCGATAAAGACCACTTCAGACCTCCGGTCAAGCGTCTAAAAGAGTTGCTGGAAACTCGAGCGCTTCGGGCGAAGCGGAATTTGACAGAAACAGGACCAAGCCAGATCGACCTATATCGCTTCGCGCTGGTCCACATCGAATGTACGGCTTCGTTCAACATACTCAGTTTTGGTTTCTGCGTATTCGGCATCTCTGTACTCCTCTGAGGCATCAGTAGGGTCACGCATCAAAGGACACCTCAGGTACATAAACTGTAGAATGTTGATCTGCAAGTATTTATCCAAACGGTAAAAGTTCAAGATGTTGAATTTGGGTTACTTAACCGGAGACCACTAGGCACTCCCCAAAATCGTTGCATACAATTGGTAAAATGTTTCCCAATCCCGGCGAGTAATAAATCTAATTGGTGTAACGATATTTTCCCCACGGATTCGCCCGTCAATTTTCCGCTGCCTCCTCTTAACTCTTTCTGTCTCTTCACTTACCGCGTCTCATCTCATTCGAACGATACCACTAATACAATTCCCTTGACAGTAAAATCAATCCATGCTAAAATGATTTATGGTTTCGGCGCTCTCCGCGCAGGGCTCTTGCCCTTACGCGCGCTTTGTGTGTCGCCGCCGGTCTTTCCTTTGTCTCATCTCTCTTCAACGTCGTCACTCACTACTAACCACTCGTCACTCGCCACTTAGTTTTTCCAGAATTATGTTTCCTTCCAACCCCTTTAGAAGCAACACTTACAAAACCTTCTGTAAGTGTTCATTCCAAAAGACTTACAGCAAGGCTAAGTCCTTTAGCAGCAACACTTACAAAAAAAACCGGGGGTGGGGATCCGATTCATTATCTCGTTGCTTCATTAACATCCGTGTCCGTTGTGGTCCCGTCGACGCGCCGTTGGAGCCCCGTTGTTTTCCCACGGGAATTTCGTTCTATGTCTTTTTTCTTCATACCGTTACCAAACTTCTCCCGTTACAACGAGGGGGGGTACACCCCCTCCCCTCACTGCGTCTCGTTCTGTCACGGAATCCATTCTCAGTGCCTCGGTGTCTCTGTGGCTTCCCCGCCCAGCCGAAACTCATGCAAGAAATCCTGTGCTCCCCGTTCCAACTGTGTGCCTGGCCTCGCGGCCTTGCGCACAGGAGGTTTTCATGGAACGCACAATCTTAGGCACCGCATTAAGCACCTTCCTCGGCGTCAGCACACTCAGCGGACTGGCTTTTGTCTGGCCAGCGTCCGCCCCACCGGCCCCGTCGTCCAAACCCGAGGGTGGCTGGCAGCTTCTCGACCCGGTCACCTACGAAAACATCTCTCTCTTCCCGGTCGTCGCCTCGTTCAATCAGGACACCAGCCCCTTTCTCACCCTCGACGAGGGCCTATCGACCGGCGACGTGATCGTCAGCGAACAGGGCGCCGCCGGCCTGGTCCGCAACAGAGATCCCCGCTACCTCGGCCCTCCCGTGCCCATGCCGCAGAACAACATCGGCGCCTCCGTCAACCAGCTCGTCCTTATCAACCGCGGCAAGCGTCCCGTGCTCCTCCTCGCCGGAGAGCTCGTGAGCGGCGGCAAGCAGGACCGCATCATCGCCAAGGACCGCATCGTCGCTCCCGGCGCCGACCCGCTTCCCCTGGACGTTTTCTGCGTCGAGCACGGCCGCTGGACTGGCAGCAGTTCCCAATTCGCAGCCTCGAAGACCATCGTCCATCCGAGCGTGCGCGAGAAGGCCGCCGTGGATCAGGAGCAAACGGAAGTGTGGAGCGCCGTCCGAGGCGGCACGACCGCTGCCAAGGCGCCTGCTGCTCCCGCGCCGCGAATTTCCACGGCTGACATCACAGCCGCAATTTCATCGGAGGCGCGCACCGAATCCTACGACAAGATCTACGAATCAAGAGCCGTGGGCGTCTCGATCGACAGCTTTGTGGAAGAATTACAGAGGCGTTTCGCCAAGTCGGTCGCGTTGCATGGTGAACGCAAGATGCCCGTCGTCGGAGTGATTGTCGCTTACGGCGGAGAAGTCGCCTGGAGCGACATCTTTGCTTCGAGCGATCTCTTCAACCACTACTGGAACAAGCTGCTGCGCAGCTACGCCGTCGAAGCGCTCGCGCGGCCGACACTGCGCGAAGTGGCTTCGCGCGACAGCGCCCAGGAATTTCTGCGCCGCCTCAATGGCCGCGAAGTTCAGGAGAGCGAGCCGAGCGTCTACCGCTGGCTCGAAATCACGGAGGGCAAACTCACGCAAATCGAACTCGACGCACTGCAACCAAAGCAATTGACGCTTCACCGCCTGCTGCTTCGCCGCACTTCGTAATTGCCAGGCCGAGCGATGATCGATGATGAATGAACCTGTGCCGCACGCGCCGAGAGAGAAAGCCGCAGGGGGCACACGCCACGGCGTGCGCCCTTCGCTCAGACCTGTCTGTGCCCTCTGTGCTCCGGACCCTGTGGGCTCTGTGTTACGTTTTTTCTGGTTTGTATTTTTGCACCGCGCTGCGATCCGGTGTGCGCGCGAGCAGCCCCTCTACATTTGTATCCCACTCCGGGTGCCGCAGCTTCGGCGCAATTTCCACCAACGGTACGAGAACAAACCGCCGCAAGTGCATGCGGGGATGCGGCACCTCCAATTCCGGCGTATCGATCGATTCGTCACCGTAAAGCAAAATATCCAAATCAATCAGCCGCGGCCCTTTGGCGACAATTTTCTTGCTCCCCATCGCTGCTTCCATCTGCCGCAGTTTTTTCAACAGTTCCACGGCGGGCAATTCTGTCTCCGCTTCCACGACGGAATTCAAAAACCACGGCTGCTCGCGCAGGTCCACCGGCTCCGTTTCATAAATCGACGATACGCGCCGCACCCGCACTCCCGCATCCCCGAGCGCCGCAATTGCGCCCCGCAAGTTGTCCGCGCGGTCTCCGACATTCGATCCCAGCGACAAGTAAACCGTGTTCAGAGCCATCGTTCGTCAAAACTTGTCAGCGCCGCGGCTACTTCACCGTGTCGGCGCCGGCCTTGGCGCATTGCGCGTCCTGCGCGCTGGTTGCGCCCGAGACGCCGATGGCGCCGACAATCTTTCCGTCCGCCACCAGCGGAATTCCGCCCTCGACGGGCACGGCGCCCTGGAGACGCAGAATGCGCACGGAATCTCCGCCCGCCGCCAGCGCATCCTGAAACGCTTTGGTCGGGCGCTTGAAGAGCGCCGCCGAGCGCGCTTTATCGATTGCGACGTTTGCGCTGCCAAGCTGCGTGTTGTCCATCTTCTCGTAATAAACAAGGTTGCCGCCAGGATCCACGATGGCGACAGCGACATTCCAGTTGTTTTTCGCGGCTTCCGCTAGCGCCGGAGCGGCCGCTTTCCGGGCATTCTCCAAACTGATGGGCATGCCGTAAGGATTGGGCATCTGCGCCAGGGCGGTTGCCAGCGCGCAAAGCGCAAATACCGTTGCAGAGATGAATCTCACGACAATTTTGGGTGACATGCACTTGCCTCCTCATATGATTAAGACTTTGGCGGCGATCGCGCCGCAACGGACGTTAGACCAAAAACAAACCAGGGCGCAATCTTTTTCGTGCCGGAACTTCCCGCTCCCCCGTTTCCCTTGCCAACCTATTCACACTCCGGTAACAATTCACTGCTAGCGTCTCTTGCCTTACTTGGACCAGGAGGGTTTCTTGCGGAACCGAAGGGAATCCGTCTAATTCCTTGGCTGACAAAGAATTTTCCGATCGCAGAAGCATTCCTCGGCGCGCCGCCGATTGGCGAGTGCTGTTTGGCCCACCGGGCGAACTTTCGCCGGGCTTTTTGGCGGACATGAGTCCGATTGGCGTGAGTATCTTGACCGAAAAACAGTGCTTGCCGGGAACCGAGTGGAGATTCATTTCGGAGTGGCGGACGATCAAGCCTCCGGAAAACTCCGAATGAGCGCCGTGATCCGCCATTGCGGCAGAGGAAAGATCGGCGTGCAGTTCCTCAACGTGGACGCCTCGCAGCGCGACCACTGGTGGAAGATTGTGCGTGGCGAATTCTAAGTACAACGCAGCTTCCCAGCATCGCGCGTCCTGGAGCAGGACACTAATCATTTTGCAGGGCCTAGGTTTGTGCTAAAGGCGGATTCACCGCGGTTATTCCAAGGGACCCGGCGCTGAGATTATCAAAAGAAACTCCTCTAATACGGTCTGCAAGAGACGCAATCGAACAAGCAAGACGATTCAAAAGTTGAAGCGGTAGCCGAGAATCATTTTGGCGATCAAATGATCGGTGGAGCGTGTGACGCCGACGCCCAGGCCGAAGTTGACTTCCCAGTTGGGCGAGAGATTGAGATCGATGGCGGGAAAGATTTGGTGCATCTGCTGGTTGAGCGGGGAGAATTCCGTGGCGGGGCCCACGGAACCGTAGTATTCGAAGCCGCCGGTGATTTTTTTGGTGAAGTCGTAGCTGAACTTTAGGTTTGGCGAAAAGACAAATCCCTGGTGAACGCTCAGGCCGTGGAAAGATTTGTCGAAGGTCGGATTGAACGACCAGTACCACCGGCCGACTTGCTGATCGATAATGGGCCGCATTTCCCAGGTCCAGGTGTCGGTGGAGAATTTGGCGCGCTGATAGCCGAGTTCGTTCGAAAGGCTAAGGCCAACGGGCCAATGCCATTTCTTGGGAACATGAACGCGGGGACGGATGTGGTCGCCGACCCACTGCACGCCCTGGCCGCTGCGCTCGGAAGTAAAAATATAGAAACCCGTTTCGAACCAATCGGTGATGCCGTGAGTGATCTCGATGGTTTCGTGCTCGGCGTGGTTGGTAGGGAGCACGCCGTTCTGGACGGTTTTGCTGCCCTCAATGGTGAAGTTGCTGTGCAGCTCGACCATGGTGTGACCGGGCTCGACCTGATCGTAGCCGTAGACTTGGATTTCGTAATTGTCCTGGGCGCGCGCCGGGGCCGAGAGAGCCGCGTGAAGGCCCAAGAGAATGGTGATGAGAAGTGTTTGGCGTGGTCGCATAGTGTTTTCAAAAGGCGTATCAGGATAGCGCAGGCGCACGTCGATTCAAAAGCCCGTGTAGAACGAGATGGATACGATTCTGCCGAGACTTGGCATGAAGCTGCGGGCTTCGCGCATCCTCGTCGGATGCCTTCAGAATGACAACTTTTATTTTTTCAGCAGCCTGCTAGGCGTGGGGATGCGATTTGTCGTAGGTGTCCATGAGCTGGCGGATGGAGGCATGCGTGTACTTCTGCGTGGTGGAAAGTGACTGGTGGCCGAGGAGTTCCTGAATGGCGCGGAGGTCGGCGCCGTCGGCCAGCAAATGAGTGGCGAAGGCGTGGCGGAGCGAGTGCGGGTGGAGGTCCCAGTTGACGTTCACCAAGCGGACGTATTTTTTAACGATACGGCCGACGGAGCGTTGGGTGAGGCGGCGTCCGGCGTAGTTGAGGAAAATGGCCTCGGTGTGCGGTTCGCCGCGATGACGGCCGCGGACGGAGGACGCGTGCGTGAGAAGCTGTTCGCGCACGGGCCAATATTTATCGAGCGCTTCCTGGGCTTTAGTGCCGTAGGGAACGATGCGCTCCTTGTTGCCTTTGCCGCGAACGCGCAGGACGCGCTCTTTTTGCTCCATGTCGACGAGGTTCAGGCCAGTGAGCTCGCTGACGCGGAGGCCCGCGGCGTAGAGAAGTTCGAGCAAAGCGCGGTCGCGGCGAAGGAGGAGGCCCTCGTCGGTGAGTTTGGACGATCTTCTAGACGAGCCAGGAGCGGGCAAGCCCGGACGATTTTTTGTCGCGATGGGAGTCGCGGATTTCCCCATTTCGGCGAGTTGATTGAGGAAGCCGTTCATTTCTTCGGCGGAAAGAACGGCCGGGATGCGCTTCGGCAATTTCGGCGTGGGGACGAGGCGGGCAGGGCTTTCCTTCAACTGGCCTTCGCGCACGCAATACTTGAAAAAAGAGCGCAGCGACGCGAGCTTGCGCGCGATGGAGCTTTTTTGCAGGCCGGCGTCATGCAGGTGCGCGACAAATTCGCGAATGATGGAGTGCGTCACCCCGGTGAGTGGAGGAGGCTGAGCGCCGGGCGGAGAAAGGAAAACGACAAATTGTTCGAGGTCTTTCCCGTAGTTCAAGATAGTGTGTGGGGAAGAGTTTTTGACCGAGCGCAAATAGGCGAGAAATTTTTCGATGGCCTGCTTCAATGCCGGGTGTGAGTCCGCGGAGAACATCCGTCACCAGTATAGGCGAGAGAGAGCACGAGTGATGCAAATTCCATCCGTGTTCCGATCGTTGAGATCCCAGGGTTAGGACTTAACTGCCACGGGCACGGGAGCTTCCTCGGGCTGTACCTGGGGTTGGGGCTGCGCTTGGGCCTGCGGTTCGAGAATTTCTTGCTCCCAATCGCAACCTTCCTTGAGGCAGGCACGGACGTTGCCGGTCTTGGTGCGCTTTTCGACGATGAACGGCGCGCCGCACTTGGGGCAGGGCTCGGGGATGGGCATGTGCGGCGTGGTGAAGTCGCAATCGGGATAGCGCGAGCATCCGTAAAAAACGCGCGGGCGGCCGCGGCCACCCTTTCCGGCGCTGCCGCGGCGCACAAATTCTCCTTCGTTGCACTTGGGACATTTGATGCCCATGGTGATAGGCCGCGTGTACTTACACTTCGGGTAACCGGAGCAGCCGATAAATTCGCCGAAGCGACCGTGTTTTTTCACCAGGCCTTTGCCGCAGAGCGTGCACTTTTCATCGAGCGGCTCGTCGGGCTGGCGGGCCTTGCGGGTGCCTTCGACCAGACGGCGCGTCGTTTTGCAATCGGGATATCCGGTGCAGGCGAGGAAGGGGCCGAAGCGGCCGCGCTTGATGGCCATTTCCTTGCCGCAGTTGTCGCAATATTCGACGGTGTTTTCGCTTTCGACGGTTTCGCTGCCGAGCTCCGGCGAAAGGTCCTGAATGAAATCGCAATCGGGGTAGCGCGAGCAGCCGAGGAAAAAACCGTGGCGGCTGATGCGCTCGAGCAGTTCGCCCTGGCCGCACTTCTCGCATTTTTTGCCGGTGGGGATGCCGGCTTTGTAGGACTGCATCTCGCCGCTGGCTTTTTCGAGGTCCGATTCGAAGCGCTCCCAAAAATCCTTCACTGACTGACGCCAGGGGAGCTTGCCTTCCTCGATTTCGTCGAGCTCTTCTTCGAGGCGAGCGGTGAAGCCCACATCGAAAATGTCCTCGAAACTTTTCACGAGCAGCACACTTACGCGCTCGCCGAGCATGGTGGGCGTGAAACGTCCCTGATCCTTGAGCACATATTCGCGGTCGACGATGGTCGAAATGATGGACGCATAGGTCGAAGGACGGCCGATGCCTTTCTCTTCGAGGTCTTTGACGAGCGTGGCTTCGGTATACCGCGGCGGAGGCTCGGTGAAGTGCTGATCGGGGCGAATTTTGTCGAGGCGCAGGGTCTGGCCTTCCGTCACTTGCGGCAGCGCCTTGCCCTGACCTTCTTCGTCCTTCTCCTCGTCCTCGGAGTCGGCATTCACGGGGAGCTGATACACGCGCAGATAGCCGTCGAATTTCTGCACCGAGCCGGTGGCGCGGAAGGTGTAGTCGCCGGCGGAAATGTCGATCGTGGTTTGATCGAAAATCGCGGGCAGCATCTGGGACGCAACGAAACGCTGCCAGATAAGCTGGTAAAGCTTGAACTGGTCATCCTTCAGGAAAGGCCGGACATCCTCGGGCGTGCGTGAGACGTCCGTTGGCCGAATGGCTTCGTGAGCTTCCTGCGCGTCTTTCTTGGACTTATAGAAATTCGGCTTTTCGGGCAGATAGTTCGCGCCGAAACGCGCGGGAATCAGCTCGCGCACCTGGGCCAAAGCATCGTTCGAAACGTGAACGGAATCGGTGCGCATGTAGGTGATCAGCGCGACTGAGCCTTCCTCGCCGAACTCCACGCCTTCGTAGAGACCTTGCGCCACACGCATGGTGTTCTTGGCGGTGTAACGCAGGCGGTTATACGCCGCCTGTTGCAGCTTGGAAGTCGTAAAGGGTGGCGGAGGATTGCGCCTCTTTTCTTTTTGCGTGACGCTCGCGACCTGCCACTTCGCCTTGTCAACCGCGGCAACAATTTTGTCGGCGGCTTCCTGGTTCTTTACTTCGATGTCCTCGCCCTTGAACTTGGCCAGCTTGGCCTCGAATAGGGGCGGCTCTCCAGCGTCGAGCATGGCGTGGATGGTCCAGTATTCCTGGGGAATGAAGGCGCGAATTTCCTGCTCGCGCTCGACGATGAGGCGCAGCGCCACGGTTTGCACGCGGCCTGCCGACAATCCGCGGCGGACTTTGTCCCAGAGGAGCGGGGAAATTTTGTAGCCGACGAGCCGGTCGAGAACGCGGCGGGCCTGCTGCGCGTCGACCAGGTTGGTGTCCACCTGGCCAGGTTTCTCGAAAGCAGCGCGAATCGCTTTCGGAGTAATTTCGTTAAAGGTGACGCGGAAGATTTTCTTGGGATCCACTGCCCGGTATTCGATCTTCTTTACTTTCTTTTTCTCTTCGGGCTTCTTTGCGTCCCCGTCTGGCGTTTCGGCGGCCTTTTTTTCTTCATCTTCCGGGACGACGAATCTGTTTGGCTTGGAAAGGACCTTGGCAAGATGCGCGCAGATGGCTTCGCCCTCGCGATCGGGGTCGCCCGCAAGATAGACGGCCGGCGCGGAGCTGGCGGCCGACCGCAATTCGTTGATTATTTTTTTCTTGCCGGGGATGATCTCGAGCGCGGGCTCAAAAATGTTTTCGTCATTGACGGAAAGACGCTTGACGGGTTTTTCGGGCGTTTTACCCTTCGCTCCGGATTTGCGTTTTTTCTTTTTCTTGCCGTTTTCGTCGCCGGGGAGAAGGATGCCGAGGGTCTTCTTGGGCAGGTCAAGGACGTGGCCTAGAGACGCTTTGACGGTGTAGTCGCGTCCCAAATATTTATTGATAGTTTTCGCCTTTGCAGGCGACTCAACGATTACGAGCGAACGGGCCATGTGTTCTTTTGTAACTCCGGAATCTTCTGCAGGAAGGGCCAGTGGCGGAGCCTGTGTCCTACTCGCTACCTAATAAAGATGCGGTAGCGGCCCTTTGGGATACTTTGCGGTCAGCAAATGTCCGTGCCGGGGCCACAGATTCCCGCCGTATCTCCAGCTACAGCAACACTTTGCTGAACTGCTTCCCCGGGAGCTGGCGAATGATCCCCTTCATCTCCAGGTCAAACAGCGTAGCCAGAACGACGGAAGAGTTCAAGCCGGAACGCTCGACGATGCCGTCAATGTGCTTAGGCTCGTCCGCGCTGAGCATTTCGTAAAGCTTTTTCTCAGCGCCGTTCAGCGAGGCGGCAAGGACTAGATTCCGCTGCTCGGCTTCGGGTTGCTCGGCTTGCACCAGCATGGCACGGACCGGCGTGGGGAGTTCCTCGATGACGTCCTCGGCGTTAGTGACCAGCTTGGCGCCCTGTTTTATCAATTGATTGGGCGCGAAGCTCACGGGTTGCGTCACGTTGCCCGGGACGCCGAAGACTTCCCTACCATACTCCATAGCCAGGCGGGCGGTGATGAGCGAGCCGGAATATTGGGCTCCCTCGACGACAACTATCCCCAGAGGCATTCCGGCCACGATGCGATTGCGCATGGGAAAATTCTCCGGCGCCGGGTACGTGCCGAGCGGAAATTCGCTGAGGATGGCGCCGCGCTCGAGGACTTTTTCGTAGAGCTTCTTGTTTTCCTTGGGGTAGCAAACATCGATTCCGGTGCCGAGGATGCCAATCGCCCGGCCGCTGACGGCCATGGCGCCTTGATGGCCGATGGCGTCGATGCCGCGCGCCATTCCGCTGACGATCACCACGCCGCGCGCGGCAAGTTCGCGGCCGAGCCGTTCGGCCATCTGCGAGCCGTAAAGAGTAGGTTTGCGCGTGCCCACAATGCCCAAGCTTGGGAGGTTCAAAATCTGCGGATCTCCCCGGAGATAGAGCATGACCGGGGGATCGTAGATCTGCAGAAGGGATTGCGGATACTCGGGCTCAGTCCAATTGATGAGCCGGCAGCCGGCGATGCGCCGAATGCCCGCCAATTCTTTTTCCGCGCGCTTAAAGGCTTCTTTTTTGGCCACTGCTTGCACAACAGGACGAGGGAGATGGCACTCTTCGAGTTGCGCGACCGAAGCGCGAAAAACTCCTTCGGGCGATTCGAAGCGGCGCAGAAGTCGCGCGGACAAACGCGAGGCCAAGCCAGGCGTGAGAGAAAGCGCGAGCCAGGAGAGGGAAGAGTCGAGTTCCACTGCCGGGTGAGATTACTCGTAGGATAATAGTTTTGTCAAGTAGTAAGTGGTGAATAGCGGCTGGCGGGAGTCGGTCGGGATACAAGAAGCGCGGTACACGTCTAAGCGGATTATTTCCGGGTATCAGGTGACTCGATCAGAATCGGGACTACCAATCCCTTCTTGTGAGCGCAAGCGCCTCTTTGCAATGGCTATGGCCATGCCTAAGGGTGAAGCGCATAATCTCCGTTATGCTTCGCAAGAACAGAATAGTGCTTACTGTCGGAGCAGGACTGGCGCTCATGGTGTGCATGCTGATCAATTGGTTGTTTCCCATTAGTCGGCTTGCCGCACCCCAATGGGAAGTCGTCGTGGTTGACCAATACGGTAAACCCGTCGAGGGTTTAACCGTTAGGGAAACTTGGCAAAACTATTCGGTCGAAGCCACGGGGCATGAAGCAGACCGCCAAACTGATGCGAATGGCCGCGCGACCTTCCCCGCCCAGAATTCTGAGTACTCTGTTCTGCATCAGATTGCAGGAACGGCATCAGCTTTTGTGCATTGGAACGTGCACGCTAGCTACGGTCCACACGCGACTGTCTTTGCTTTTGGAAAGGGTCTAGAAGGTACAGCGACAACAGGTAATTTCGTTACTGACTGGACGGGTTCCCCCTCTCTAATGCGGTCACGAATCGTTGTTGGGCCTAGGTAGCGGAATTACCAGAAATTGAGCTGCGACTGGGGGCATCAGCCGCCGAGATGACGGATGAGGAAAAGATGGCGGCGCAACTAAGTTCGGGAGAGTTTTATTTCTTGATTTCGGAGGCAGGTGGATGGGGATTGCCGAAGCCGATTTCGAGCGGCGTGTCTTTTACGAGGACGACGTCGCGCCCGGGGGAGAGAAAATTCGCGTAGATGGAAGCAGATGCTCCATAGGCGCCGAGCGCTATGGAGAGAGGTGTGGAATGCACGGCGATGCCCAGCAGGGAGCCGGTCAGCTTCAAGCCCGTAAAGCCCGCGCCTGCCTGCTTGCCGGCACTGTCGGCGATATTCACGCTGCCGTTTTCATACTCGGGGTGAAGTGACGCGGCCGCCAGACTCAAGACAAGCGCGGTTGAAAGATAGCGTTTCTTGCCGTCGGTGGCGCGCGCGCCGCCTTCTTCGTCGAGTTTGAGCCCCGCGGCGCGGTCCACTTGCATGCCTTCGAGGCTGCCCTGCATGACTTGAGCGGTTCCTTCCGGAGTTTCAATGCGCTCGAAAATCACGCGGAGCTCTCCATTGTGGTGGAGCTTGCGAGCAGGTTTGGCATGAACCACCTCGCCGACCAGCCGGGTGTCGGCCGGGAGAAGCAATAGGTGATCGGAGGAATAGAGCGGCTCGGTAAGCAGCGCGGTAATCGGAGTGCCGCGCTTCGAGGAGGCAGAGCTGACTTCGGCGACAAGCCGCGCGTGCAGGATGCTGTCCGGCGCGGGCGCGTTGCCGACCGCGGCAAGCTGCTGCGGAGTGCGCGTCGTCGCGCCGAATTCGAGCGGCGCGTCAAGCGAGGCGTTGAAGCGCGTCCCGGGATCGAGGTACTGCCGGCGGTAGGGGAGCTGCGCGAGCAGGAATCGCTTGAGCCGCTCGAGACGCCCGGGAGAGCTTATCTGCGAATAGGCGCCGCGGACTTTGTTTTTCGCGGCTTGCTTTTCGGTCTCCGCGGCGCGGACGGCAGCGTTCTTCTGCTTTTCTTTTTCCTGCTTGGTGACGAGGTGAACGATTTCGGCGGTACCCGGAGAGACGGTGGTTTGTATGGCCAGCGGCTGGCCGCCGGGAAGCGTAAGGGTGTCGAACGCCACTTCCACTTGGTGAAATGGCGACAAATTGCCGCTGGCGTAAGCGAGCGCGCGGGTCTTGCCGGAGAGCGGAACGATTTTCGTTACGCGCCCCGAAACATCGCTGCCCGCAGGGATCACAGGCTGGTCAAACGCATAGACGGTTTCGACGACTTTCCCATGAACGATTTCTCCCACGTGGTCGATGCGCACGCGGCGGTCAAGCGAAACGCGGAGCGGTGTTCCACGGGGAACGGAGAGTGCGATGACAACGGGCGGCAAATCATTCGAGGGTTCCGGCGCAGTGATGGCAGAGGTCGGAGGAGCACAAAGACTTGGCAGGGCATCTTCCCGCGGAATCTCCGGACAAGTCAGAAAGTTATTTTCCGTGTTCTGCGATTGCGTAGGGGCAGTCGAGCCTGATTGCTGCGTCCACCCCACAGGGGCGGACACCAAAAACAAAAAGCAGAACTTCGAGAGAGAACGGACCGTAGACATTCGACCTATTTTCTGGGGCGCTCTAGCATCAGGGGCGTTAGGGAGGTATGCGGCTGCGCCGACCATGCACTAAAAACATAACCCTTCGTAGAGGCATTGTCTACTCTTCGAAGCGGTGAGCATTGGTGTTCGATGGTAGGATCTCATCCATGCGGCCCTGTCGTTCGATAGCTTGCGCGAGCGCGGCGATCGCAGGTATATGTCTATTCTGGCCCTTCTCCCTTCGAGCTCCTGAAGCAACTGGGCTGTTTCATCCCGATCCGCAGCACGTTTCGAATCGGCTGTACCGTCAGCTGCACGTGCGCACGGAGCCCGGCGGAAAAGAGTACGGGTTCGATGCCCTGGATCCGCTCCTATGGCGCGAAACGAATTACCTGCTGAGCGGAAAATCGCACGCAAGGGCGCTCGCTTTGGCCGATGAATTCCTTCGTACTCACGCCGAGCGCCAAATCACCGACCCTGCAAAACGCGCAATTCTCCAGCGGGATCTGTTGGCGGTTTTCGACTGGGCGGATCAGCCAGAGCAGGCGGGTCTGCCGCATCAAGCCGAACGCCACGAACTCATGGCTAGGCTCGTTCCCATTGTCCGGCGTCTTGCGCTTTCGCGGGATGAGTTGGCGTTACTGCCCGACACTTACGCCCGCGCACTTCAGAACCACGAATTTCCCGCGAAATACGACCCGGCCGGACCCAATCAGTCATTCCTTCCGCTCGATCTCTTTGACCCTAACGGGCCGTGGGTTTGCCTCGGCGCGCCGGACCGTGATTTGGCGGCCCCGCTGCACGATTCGTCTTTCACCGCGCGTTCCGTGTTCTTTGTCTTCGCCCGCCTACCCGGAGGACGCGACGCAACGCTAGCCTACTTCAAACAACTCGAGGAACTGAAAATTCCGCTCTTGGTGCGCATGCAAGACCCGGGTTGGCCACAGTCTATGGATGTGTGGAATCCGAAGGTGCCGCAATTCCCGGCGGGAACCGAATTCGCGCTGGTCCGGAAGATGGTACTGCCCGACCAGGAAGGACATTTAAGCGTTACGCCGGTCACCGAAACTGTTCAGATCCGCCACTATACCGACATCCCTAGCGTCAACCCGATGGCGTCGCGCGATGTCGATCTCGCCCGGCGTTTTCAAGAGCCATCGGAGATCGAGCTGAGCCGCAGGTTGCTTTTTTCCGAACAGCACAGCGGGCTGCGCGGTGTGACCGCGAGTGACGACCTGTTTCTAATCTTTCCCGCCATGTCGCACGGTTTCGATGCCTTCGAAGACCCAAGCTTGCGCGTACGCCCTCTTTCGCCCTTCGTGGAATGCACGAGTTGCCATCTCGGACCCGGCATTCAGTCCATGATGAGCTTTTCGTTTCGCGGAAACCCAAACGAAGGGCCGGTGCTCAGCCCGCGTCTCGCGGAGACCACGCCGCGCAAGGAAGCGGAAAAAGTAATGGAATGGGCGCAAACGCAGGAGAAGTGGAAAAACTTGCTTCGTCTGTGGGCTTCAGAGAGCCCGAACTGAAGTCGGACGAGCAAGTCACCTTATCAAATACTTTCTGAGGGAAGGATTTATGTGACCGCGCTGAAGAACTGCTCTCAATAACTTTGATAATAGTAGGGAGCTTGCGGCACCGGTTGCGCGGCGTCCAGGTGGAAGCAGTAGTCACCCTTGGGGTGAACCCAATGCTCGTCTGGATTTTGATCCTGGGCCTCGCGACTATCGAGAGCAAATGTCGCGCACAACTCGTATTCGCCATTTGACTTCGGGCGATAGATAAACGGTTGGTGAGTGAGAGGATCCTGTTTGGCGGAAGCGGGAAACTTGTCCAGATTGGCGGGGAGAACTTTCTTGTTATTGGGGCCCGAGCTGTCCCAGCTTTGTTTAATCTGTTGCGCAAGCTCCGCGAGCGCGCGGACGGTGCGATGGTCGGACTGCACCAGGCGCTGCCTTCCGGGGCCGCCCAGAACGCGAAAGCCCAGGATGATGACGACGACCACGGCAATCGTTGCGGCGATGGCCGCCCAGGTATCCCTATTCATCGGCGCTCCTCGAAACGGGAGCGCGCTTCCCGAGCGAGCCCATGTAATACCAAAAAACGCCGCCGGCGATCACGAGCACGGTCGCGACCTTGGCCACGAAACGAGCCGTGAGTTCCCCGCGAAGGAAGGAGGTCAGAAAGGTGATCAGGTCGCCGACCAAAATGCTGGCAGCGATGAGGAGCGCGATGTACGTCAGCCACTTCCTGACGCCGGACTCGAGCTTTTCGGGATGAATGGAAACTTCCCGGGTGATAAAGCGCATGGCAAAAAGATAGACGGGAAATGCGACGATGATGCAGGCGAGCGAATCGGCAATCTGATAGTAGGTGCCGGTGTAATAGTTGTTTTGGCTGAGAGGATCCTTGAACCAGCGGTCGATGAGCGCGAACATGACGGAACCCAGACCGATGGCCCAAATGGTCAGAGTCGAGAAGCTGAGCAGGTAAAGGAAAGCGTCGCGCGCGGAGCCGGAACGCTTGTAAACGGGAACGCGAAGGCCGCTGCGGGCCTCAAAATGATCGGCGAGCGCGCGGTGGACGTCTTCCTCGGGCCACCCACGACCCCTCAAAAGTTGAGCGAGAAGCTCGTCGGTTGCTCCCTTGCTTTTTGCCGCGTCGAGAAATTCCTGCAAGGCGCTGGTGGGGGCCATAGGTGGGCGATTGTATCGCAGATGACGGATCAGGGAACAAGAGGAAAGATGCCCGCGACCCTTCGGCTGCGCTCAGGGCAGGCTCTCCGCCGCCGCTACATGAGCCCTAACTAGCCGTTGTGCCGGGCACTCTGTTGATCGATCTCGCAATCTCAGTGCGGCGACGTTCTCGCTTTTTCTCCGCGAGGTGTGAGGAGCCCGAGCACGATCGCTATGAGCAATAGCGCAGGCACATCGCCGAGCAGATGCCCGCGCTGCTCGGGATTGACCCAAGATTGGACCGCCATGATGCCGCCGTGCACGACGCTTGACCAGACGGTGAACCAGATGAGGCTCAGATACTCGAGCGGGCGGCGCGCAGCGAGAATCAGAAAAATACCAAGCGTCGCGTAAATGCCCAGAATCATCTGGAGATAATCCGAATGGCCGCTCGAGTGCCAGCTCCATCCCGAGGGCCAGAGGATGGTGAGGGGATACACGCCGAGCACAAAGATGATGCCGATCGCTACCAGCGCGACTCGCAGGGGTTTGAGACCGTTATTTTCACCCATGGCAGTTCCTCCTGAATTTTCGGTAGTCTCGTGATCTCCGTGGCAACCAGAATGCCAAGACTAAAGCACAAAAAAGCAAATTAGGAAAGCACCCAGCCGCGGTCTGTTGTATGAGGCTAGTCCGAGAGGAGGATTTCCTTGGAGCATGTTAGAGTGCGGGTTTAGGTTGGTTTTTGGACATGGAACTCGTCGGAGGTGTTATGAAAATTTCCCGCGTTGTGGCCGCGGTAAATCTATTTCTGTTTCTTGGCGTGACGCACACCTTGGGACAAAGCTCGAACAGTGCGCCGGCCTCAAAAGCTCCCGCGGAACTGAAAAACCTGAAGATCACCATTCTGTCGACGATGCTGGCGGACGAAGGCATCGGGGAATGGGGCTTCGCCGCGCTGGTGGAGGCGGATGGCCACAAGACTCTGTACGACACCGGCGCGCGGCCCAACACGGTCCTCGAAAACGCGCGCGAATTGCATGTCGATCTCAGCGACGTGCAGGACGTCATCCTTAGCCATCATCATGGCGACCACACGACCGGGTTGATGACCTTGCGCCGCGAGTTGTCGCGCACGAATCCGGCTGCACTCTCCCGCGCACACATCAGCCCCGGAATTTTTCTGAGCCGGCACGCGGGCGCCGGCGAGACCGAGCAGAATCCCATGATTGCGATGAAGAAGGAATTTGAGGCGACCGGCGGGACGTTTATCGTTCACGACAAGCCCGAGGAGATGCTTCCAGGCGCCTGGCTGACCGGACCGGTTCCGCGGGCGTATCCCGAGAAAAATTGGACGACCGGGTTCAAAATCGCGAAGGGAAGCGACTGGGTGGAGGACAATCTTCCGGAAGATCAGGCGCTGATTTTCAACACGCCGCGCGGGCTGGTCCTGCTGACCGGATGCGGCCACGCGGGGATCATCAATATTTTGCAATATGCCCGGCAGATTGTGCGCCCCGTTCCGGTGCAGGCCGCCATCGGCGGGTTTCACCTGTTTGCGGCAACCGACGAGCAGCTCGATTGGACGGCGGAAAAACTGCGTGAATTTCAGACGGCGCAAATTCTTGGGGCGCACTGCACGGGGATTGAAACTGTCTACAAGCTTCGGCAGCGGCTGGGGCTCAATCGCCGGACGTGCGTGGTCGGAACGGTCGGAGCGATCTACGATTTGAAGGACGGCATTCTGACCGGCCGCATCGCCCGCTGAGGCGCGGATGCGTGGCGTAATATCCTCAATTCGGAGTTTGAAGAGAGATTCCTCCACTCCGGGACGGCAAGAGCAGCCGTCCCTCCGGTCGGAATGACAGTTTTTGCGATTTTCGCAATTCTCCAATTCAGAATTATTCCGTGCGCAACGCGACGACGGGATCGACGCGCATGGCTCGCCGCGCGGGGAAATAGCACGCGACGAACGCCGCGACCGTCAGCACTCCCGCAACGGCGAGGAAAGTCAACGGATCAGTCGGCGTAATTCCAAACAGCAAGCCTTTCACCGCGCGGGCCAGCGCGAGCGCCGCGGACAATCCCAGCGCGAGACCTATCAAGGCCAAACCCATGCCTTGCCCCAGGATCATGCGCACGATGTTACCGGGGCGCGCGCCGATGGCCAGGCGAACGCCAATCTCGTGCGTGCGTTGGCTTACCGACAGCACCATGACTCCGGCGATACCCGCGGCAGCAATGGCCAGCGCCAAGAGTGCGAACAGTCCGAGGAGCTTGGCGGTCAGGCACGGAGCGGCGATGGAGTCGGCGCGGTATTGCTCGAGCGACTGAATGCGGCCAGCCGGCTGATTGGGGTCGACGTCGTAGACGCGCTGGACGGCGGTGCGCGCGACAGCCATGGGATCGCCCTGTGTTCGAGCCATCAGCGAGGGACTGTTCTGCGGATACTGCGCGAAGGGAAGATAGAGGAGATCGTTGGCGGGAACGTCGAGGCCGTGTTCGTGCACGTCGCCGATGACGCCGATTATTTGCGTCCAGGTTTTGCCGTTGTCGAGGGAGATGCGGCGGCCGACAGGATCTTCGTCGCGCCACTGATGCCGCGCGAGGGACTCGTTGACGAGGGCAACTTTGGGGCTCTCGGGACGGTCGCGGCGGTCGAAATTGCGGCCGCTGCGCAAGGGAATGCCGAGAACCTGCAGGTAGCCAGGGCTGACGACGTTGAGCTCGGCGATGGGCCTTTGTGCAGCATCGCCCTGTTGGCCTTCGATGAGGAATTGGTTGTTGAAGGCGGGAGACTTGTCGAGGGGAAAAACACCGGCGGCTGCGACCGAGATAACGCCGGGAAGGGCTTCGACTTTTTCGAGGAGAGAATCGAAGAAGCTGAGAGTTTTTTCGTTGGTGGTGTAGCGAGAGAAATCGAGGCTAAGCTGGACGGTCAGCACATTTTCCGGACGAAAGCCGGGGTCGACACGCTGGAGATTGATGAGGCTCCGGACCATGAGGCCAGCGCCGATCAGGAGCAGAAACGAGACCGCCACTTGCGCGACGATCAGCGCGCTGCGCATTTTGCCGCGAGAACCGCCGAGCGTGGACTGAGCGCTGCCCTCTTTCAAGGTGGTGACGAGGTTTTCGCGGCGCGCCACGGCAGGCGCGGTGCCGGTCAGCACGCTGACGAACAGCGCAACGACCAGCGTGAAAAGCAGGACGGAGGTGTCGATGTGGACTTCGTTGGCGCGCGGAGTGAAGCGCGCGACGTACGCGGCAAGCAGATGGAGGCCGCCCGTGGCCAGCAGCAAGCCCAGCGCTCCGCCGGCCAGCGCCAAGAGAAAACTTTCCGTCAGCAATTGACGGAACAAACGCACGCGGCTGGCGCCCAGCGCGGCGCGCAAGCCGAGTTCGCGCTCGCGGCGGACCATGCGCGCGAGATTTAAATTGGCGACGTTGGCGCACGCGATCAAGAGGACGAAGCCGGCAGCGGCGAGCAGGAACAGCATGGTGGGCCTGGCGTCTCGCGTCAACTCGGTTTTAAGCGCGGTGGCCTCGACTCTCATGCCGAAGTTTCCGGGATAATCGTCGGGAAATTCTTTTTGCATGGAGGCAGCGACAGCGGAGAGATCCGCCGCGGCTTCCGTCGGCTTAAGGCGGGGCTTCATGCGGCCGAACATACGAACCATCTGCATCGGACGGTTGGCGATCATGCTGGGATCGGACCGGAAGGGGCATGCGACCGTAGGCATGTAAACATCGTTTTCCTGCGGGTACTGCGGGAACGGCGGGAGCACGCCGATGACAGAGTGGGGCTTGTCGTTCATCCGAAACACTTTGCCGACCACGGTAGGATCACCGCCGAAGCTGCGTTCCCAGTATTCAAAGCTGAGGAGAAGGACGGCAGGGGCGCCCGGTTTTTCGTCATCGGGGGCGAAATTGCGGCCGACGAGCGGCTTAACGCCGAAAACGTCAAAGAAATTCCAGGAGACAACGCCGGTTTCGACCCGCTCGGGTACCGCGCGGCCGAGGAGGATGAATTGCATGTTGTGGTATTCAACGAGCGCGTCAAGGCTGCGGTTCTGCCGGCGATAGTCCATCAGCTCGGGAATGGAAACAGCCGGGCCCATCATACCGGTGCCCGGCGTTGTTTGCTGCAACATGAGCAAGCGATCACCGTGGGCGTAGGGCAGGGGCTTCAGCAGCACGGCATTCACTACACTGAAGATCGCCGTGTTCGCGCCGATCCCCAGGCCGAGGACGACGATCGCGGCGATGGTGAATCCCAAGTTCTTGCTCATCATGCGCAGGGCGAAACTCGAGTCCTGGCGCAGCATGGAGAGGTGTTCGCGCGGCGCCGTCGTGAATATCCCTTTCAAGGTATCCCACCACAGCCGCCAGACGCCCGTGGCGCCCGCGCGGCGCGCCGCTTCGGAATGTTGTTCGTGGAAGACCTCTTCCATCTCCGGGCCGAAGTCGCCGCGAAAATCGAACGGAAAAAGGCGCAACAGTAGCCGATAGACCTTGGCGCCTTTGGACTGGTTCTTGACTTCCATTCCTTCCTCCCACCACTCGCGGGGTTGGGTACCGTGCACGAATAGGCGCGCGGATTGGAGCACCGCGACGACTGAATACCCCTACGCGGTTCGCAGCTTCCGCAACAGATTGCGTGACCTGGCTAGTGCGACGACTTTTTCGAGGCGCGCGGCTTCGGCGGCGGCAAGTTCGCGGCCCTCGGGCGTCAGCCGGTAATATCTGCGGCGCTCGTCGTCATGCGCGGCGGGACGCTGGCGGAGCTCGCTGATCAACCCGTCGGAAAGAAGCCGCTTGATGATTCCGTACAGCGTGCCGGTGCTCAGGCGGACCTTGCCGCCGGTGCGCAACTCGACTTCCTTCAATATGGCGTAACCGTGCAGGTCTTCTCCGGCTAGCGCCAGTAAAACGTGGAACATGGCGGGAGTAAGCGGCGGCTGCGTTTCCACGGGGCTATCTTGCGTGGGGCTCATCGGACCTCTTTCCGCTGGGAATTCCATACCTCTGTCGTCACACACTATATCGTCATACGCCATAGTGTCAAGAGAAAAGATTGCCGCCTCTCCGTGCTATCCTCGCTTTCTTTGCAATTGGCGCCGCATTTCCGCGGCCGCAAGGAGATCCTCCATGGGCTCACGGCGTTTACAGTCCGTTACGGTGATTTTTCTCGCCGTCACCGCGGCGCTTTTCGCGCCCTTTCCGGGCGCTTCGCAACGCCGGCAGCCGCTGGACTATGCGCAGCTATTTGACAAAACCGAGGTGATGATCCCGGTGCGCGACGGCGTCAAACTGCACACCGAAATCTACGCCCCGAAAAACAGCCGTGAATCGCTGCCCATCCTTTTCGATCGCACTCCCTATGGCATTTCCGGCGGAGAGAACGGCTTCAGCCCCATTCTTAACCGCTACGTGGACCTCATCCCCGACGGCTACATCTTCGTGTTTCAGGACATCCGCGGGCGCTATGGGTCGCAGGGAAAATTCGTAATGCTGCACCCCCTTCATGATCCAAGCGACGCCAATGGCATCGACGAAAGCACGGACACCTACGACACCATCGACTGGCTCGTGAAAAACGTTCCCCACAACAACGGCCGGGTCGGCATGGATGGAACCTCCTACCCGGGCTTTCTCGTGACCATGGGCATGATCCATACGCACCCGGCGCTGCGGGCGGTATCCGAGCAGGCCTGCATGGGCGACGTCTTTCTGGGTGACGATTTCTTTCATAACGGCGCGTTCCGGTTGAGCTATGGCTTCGAGTACTCCGCGGGACTCGAGACCTCTAAGGAAAATTACAGCTTTCCGTTCGACCGCTTCGATCTCTACGACTGGTATCTGCGCCTGGGTCCGCTCTCGAACGCCAACGCGCGTTATTTCCACGGCGCCATTCCGACCTGGAACGACTTTATCGCGCACAACAGCTACGACGAGTTTTGGAAGCGCCACGCGGTTTCCTACGGTTTGAAAGAAGCGACCGTCCCAAACCTCAATGTCGCGGGATGGTGGGATCAAGAAGATTTTTACGGGCCAATGACCACCTATGAGCGCTTGGAAAAAACGGACAAGAAAAATCTGAACTACCTCGTGGTGGGACCCTGGAATCATGGCGGTTGGGGGAGCGGCGGGGGCAGTTCCTTGGGAGCCATCCCTTTTGGCAGCGACACGTCTATCTATTTCCGCCAGAAGATCGAGGCGCCCTGGTTCGCCTATTGGCTGAAAGACAAAGGGGCACTTCCGTTCAAGGAAGCGTTGCTATTCCAAACCGGCAGCGATACCTGGACGCCTTTCGATTCGTGGCCTCCGCGCCAGGCGCAAACCCGCAGCCTCTATTTCCGCGAAAACGGCAAGCTGTCTTTTGATCCGCCGCAAACCACAGAGAGCGACGCTTCCGATTCCTACTTGAGCGATCCCGCCCACCCGGTCCCCTATCGCAACCGTCCTGTGGACATCACCTATCCCGAGGATCACCCCGGAAGCTGGTATACGTGGCTCGTTCAGGATCAACGGTTCGTCGATCAACGTCTGGACGTTCTGACGTGGCAGACCGGCGAGTTAAAAGAGGATGTCACCCTGGCCGGACAGGTCACCGCGAAGCTGTTTGCCTCCACAACCGGGAGCGACTCGGATTGGGTCGTGAAACTCATTGACGTTTACCCGGAAAGGTATGCTCCTGACTGGAGACTTTCGGGTTATGAACTGATGATCGCTGAGGAAATCTTTCGCGGGCGGTTCCGCAAATCGTACGAAAAGCCCGAGCCCCTAAGCCCCGGCGAAGTAGCACCGTTCACCATTGATCTCCACACGGCCAATCATGCTTTCAAGAGCGGGCACCGCATCATGGTTCAGGTGCAAAGCACCTGGTTTCCCCTATATGACCGCAATCCCCAAAAATTCGTGCCGAATATTTTTGAAGCGAAGGAATCCGATTACCAGACAGCCAAGCAACGCGTCTTTCGCTCCAAGGAATTTGCATCACGGGTGGAAATATCCATCCTGCCTAGCGGGGATGCGAAATAGCGAAAAGCCGTAAATGGAAACTCCGGCTGTAGCGAAGCGGGAATAGGTGCGACTCCGGGGACGCCCGTTCTTAACAGATAAGTGACTAACAACAAATAATTTACTCAAGAACATTAAGTAAGGCCAAGCGCACAATCCGCGGGCTTCTCCGGTGGTCGCACCGCTGGGATCGATCCGAAATTCCGTCTTGCCCGGAATAGATGGGTGTCCTGGCAAACATTTCCCCTGAATTCGCGTCTAACGCCTTAAGAAGGGTGGGGTGTATGACACCAAACCTAATGTCGACGCTTGAAACCGTGAACGAAGCGGGTGGCAGCCTGCTCTTGCCTTCCGTCCCGCGCTATATACGTTTCGGCCCATTTCAAATCGATCAGCATCGCCAGGAAGTATTTCAAGGCGGCTCCCGGCTGAAGCTTCAGGGCAAGGTATTTCAAGTTCTGATGGCGCTGCTGGAGAAGCCGGGCGAGGTAGTGACGCGCGAGGAATTGCGGCAGCGCATGTGGCCTGCGGACACGCAAGTCAACTACGACGCCAACGTCAATACCACCGTCAACAAACTTCGGCAGGCTCTAGGGGACTCTTCCGACAAACCTCTTTATGTTGAGACGATTCCGCGGAAAGGCTATTGCTTCGTGGCCCAGCCGGAGTTTTCCGATCAGCCGGCGGTCCCCTTGGCTACGGCTCGCACGCCTCTTGAGTCGGCAATCGCGCAGGAGCCTAATCAAGCGCTTGCAGAATCCCGCCGTGCTGCTACAGGCTCTTCCCGATCGCTTGAATCCAGCTTCTGGATCAGTATGGGGATGATCGGACTCATCCTTGCCGGCATGGTCCTCGGCGCATGTATCGCGACGGTATGGAATACTCACATGGCGCCAGTCAATCTGTGGCCGTGATTCTGGCTATAAAGCTTTGGCCGTCGAGCCTGCTCATTCGTTCATCAAGCACTAGACGCTACCTCGCCCGCACTTAGAACGTCGGCAGTGCACTTGCCTGCTCTCTGTCAAATCCCTACTTAGCCGTGGGTTCTCTGCGCACAAAGTCCAAGCCTTCCGAGCGCCCGAAGTCCAGGCGGAAACCCTTGACTGTATCCTTATCGGTTCGCTGGAAATGGAGCACGCCAGGTGTCCCGCTCGCCTCGAACTCGTCCGGGCCCGTAGCCCGAAATCCCTGGGAGGAAAGATTGTTTTGGCGTGGCAACCCCGCCGCATCGAGAATGGCCTGCAATTTCAATTGGGAATCAGCGATTCCCATCCGATAAATTACGCCAAGATCTTCGCTCCAATAATCGCCGGCGTACGGCTGGAGTTGTGCCGTTGTTAGGCTGATCGAGTCTTTTTTCTTTCCGCGTTCCTCTTCGTCTTTTTTCTGCTCTCCTTTTGGCTTAAGCAGAGCGGCTAGATAGACGTCCGCAACCGCATGCGTGCGTTTTGTGGGATTCTCGTTGCCCAGGTTACACAGACAGGCAACGGAAAAATGCTGCTCGGGAAAACGCAGCAATTCCGCGCGGTATCCGCCCCAGGCCCCGCCATGGCTCACCGTGTGAAGGCCGCGGTAATCTCCGATCGACAAACCTTTGGCGTAGTTGAGCACTTTATCGTTGTTAAGCTTGCCTCTCTCCTGGATCTCGGCAAGAAAATCTTTGCCCCCGATCCGGGCGCTGTAGAAATTTTCGTCCCATTTCAGCAGATCTTCGACGGAGGTATGGACCGCGCCGTCGCCGGTCTGTTCAAAGTAGGAAACGTCCAAGGCGTAGCCGTCTCCTTTTTCCTTTCGGTCGTAGGCCATCGCGCGATTCGGAATCAGCGAAGTGTGGTCGTCGCGGTATTGGGTATGGGTCATTTCGAGCGGCGCGAAAATATTTTCCGCCGCAAATTCCCGCAGCGTCATCCCGCTCACCCTCTTCACAATCACCGACAGCAGGAAAAAGCCCGTGTTGCTGTACAGCCACTCGCTTCCAGGTTCAAAATTCAGGGATTTCTGCCGCGCCACCAGCGCGAGGGCATCTTCATCCGTGGTGACGCTATCCGTGTTGATTCCCGCCAGCTCCATCAAGGACAGGTAATCACGCAGCCCGCTGGTGTGGTTCAGCAACTGAAGGATCGTGATCTTCTTCGCGTATTCGGGCAGCTCGGGAATGTACTTGTGCACGTCGTCGTTCACCGATAACTTGCCTTGCTTCTCGAGCAGAAGAATGCTGGCGGCGGTGAACTGCTTGGAGGTCGAGCCGATGTCAAAAACGCTCGAGGGCACAATCGGAACGTTTTCCTCGAGGTTCGCCAGGCCGTATCCCTTTGCGTAAATAATCTTCGCGTCGCGGTACACGCCGAGCGCGCAACCCGGCGATCCCGGCTTGGTCAAATCCGCAAAGATTTCGTCCACTGCGGCAGCCGTCCGGTCATCAGCGCCGCTTGCATTGCCCGTGCCAGTCGCGCTTACGATCAGAATAACCGCGGCCAGCCAGCTTGTTGCCTTCTTCAAAATCGCCATGCGCTACTCTCCTCGTCTGTAATTGCCGCCTGAGTCTACCCATTCACGTTCCGTCCCTCAAGGACTTCTCGTGTACACTTTCCGTGAATACCGTGCTCACTGCCATCACACGCGCCGTCAGCCCTGCGCTCGCCAACTGCGAAATCAGTTTCATCGAACGCCGGCCTATCGACCTCGACAAAGCTCGCCAGCAGCACCGCGCCTATGAAAAGCTTCTTGAGGAGCACGACGCCCGGGTCGTCTCGCTTCCTGCCGAACCCACGTTGCCTGATTCAATGTTTGTGGAAGATCCCGCCATTGTCCTCGATGAAGTCGCGGTGATCATGCCTCTCGGAACTGCCTCACGTCGCCCGGAAGCCGTTTCCCTCGCGCAAGCGCTTGCAAAGTATCGCAAGCTGGAGCACGTAGCCCTTCCCGGTCTGATGGAAGGCGGCGATATTCTTCGTATTGGCAAAAAAATATTTGCAGGACTATCTAGCAGGACCAACGCCGAAGGCATTCGCCAACTCGAAGCGCTCCTCAAGCCGCGCGGTTACAACGTGATTGGTGTCCCGGTTACAGGCTGCCTGCACCTGAAATCTGCCGTTACATACCTTGGTGCTGACACACTTCTCGCCAACCGGACTTGGTTCGATCCAGCGCCTTTCACCGGCTACCAGTGGATTGACGTCGCGCCCGAAGAGCCCCACGCCGCGAACGCCCTCGCTCTCGGCGGCACAGTTATTTTTCCGGCATCTTTCCCGCGCACCCGCGCGCGCCTCGAAGCGCGCGGCTTCCAAGTCGCCCCGCTAGACATTTCCGAGCTGCAGAAAGCGGAATCCGGCCTCACGTGTTCCAGTTTGTTGTTTGAAGTCCTGCCTTGACTTGTTAAGGGGAGAACCCTCTTAAACGCCAAAATGAGGGTACAGAGGTGTTCTCTCTGTCTCCTCACCCGCTGCGGAGGCGTAAATCTTACAAAAAAACCAGGACCCGAAAACTAAGAGCTCTGCTTTATAAGCGGCCCCGCCAGCTGGATGCTGCCCTTGACGAGTTCCGTCTTCACTTCTGTTTTCTGTCCCGCCAACAAATTCACTTCGGTCTCAAATGTTCGGTAACCCGGCAGTTCGATCTTGATGCGGTGCTTTCCGGGGCTGACAAGCATGAAGCGAAACGCTCCGCCGAATTCGCCTGCATGTCCCACAAAGCGATCATCTAGAAATACAGCGGCGCGAGTCGGCTGGACTTTCAGCTTCAGCGTCGCCGTAATATCCGGAACGACGGCCCGCGGAGTTTCTTTCATGTTGACTTCCACCAGCTGGATCTGTGCCGGCTCAACCACAATCTCCTCGGAAAAATCGTCATACCCCGATTGCCGCACGGCGATCTGGTGCTTCCCCGGCAGCAGCAGGACTTTCTTTTTCCCCTTCAACTCCTTCAAATAGCCGATATATTGCCCATCCACCCAGACTCCCGAGTCGCGCTCAATCGATGTCGTGCCGGTGAATCGCACCTCGCCCAAGATCTGGTTCTGTGCCTCGGCGACTGTGATTATGGAACTGGAGCAGATTAGCGCAATCAAGACCCCTGCAACTCTCAGGATTCCTCTCATTGACATTCTTACCCCCCATTCCTGCCAAAGAACACCCAGACTAGAAAGTGAGGATGCACGCAGTGAACCGAACACGCGCTTCGTTCACTTTCTTGCAAATGACTGAGAATAAAATAACATATAGCCATTTCCGCCGCTTGTCGAAGCGAGTACTAGTTCTCCAATTTTACACCCTGGCGAGCATTACCTTCGCGCCCTCCTCCTGCAATCCCTGAGACTTCTTCGCACCGCGTTGACGGTTGAGCCGGGCAACCCGTATAATTAATGTTTCTCTCAAGCTTCTGGAGGGCAGATGTACGCCGTTATCAAGACCGGAGGAAAGCAGTATCGCGTCGCGCCGGGCGACACCATCCGCATCGAACGGGTAACCGGCGATGTGGGCGAAAAAGTGACTTTTGGTTCGGTTCTCGCCGTTCACACGGACGACAAGAAAATCGTCACGGGCGCGGACGCTTCCAAGGCCGTGGTCACCGGAAAAATTGTTGCGCACGATCGCGCGAAGAAGCTCATCGTGCTGAAGTTCAAGAAGACGAATCAGTACAAGATTCAGCGTGGGCACCGGCAGAATTACACTGCCGTGCAGGTCAGCGACATTAAGCTGTAGCCCAGGTTTCCCTGAACTCCTTTGTTGAAATTTTCGGCGCCGGCTAGCAAGCCAGGCAGCTTTTTTCGAAAGGTTTCGCGTCATGGCACATAAAAAAGGCGGCGGCTCTTCGGTAAACGGCCGCGATTCACACGGGCAGAGGCTGGGCGTAAAACGCTTTGGCGGGCAGCTCGTCAATGCAGGGACAATCCTCATTCGCCAGCGCGGCACAAAGCACAAACCCGGCGACAATGTCGGCCAGGGCAAGGATGACACGCTGTTCGCGCTCGTCACCGGCTACGTCAAGTTCGAGGACAAGGGCCGCGGCGGCCGCTTCATCAGCGTTCACCCCGCGGAAGAAGCCAAATCAGCCGCCAACTAACCGTCATTGGTGAAGTCGGGTCTTGCCCCACCTAGTTTAGATTATTTTGTACTGTTCCATTCGGCGGGAATTTCTTTCCAGCTAAATCTCTTCACCGGCTCGCGACGCAGCTCAGCGGTCCGCCTGAAAAGAACTTTTTGAAAGCGCTGCGGCCGTGGGCCGGGATAATGGCAAGGTCGGGCGTTTTCTGATGCAGTTCGTTCAATCTCGAGACTATTTCGTTAGCGCGGGCCGCATCCGTGTCACTGTCTTGCAGTATCAGCGACTTGCCCACGCGTTCTTGGAATCCTCGCTCGTCGTCCACCGCGTCGCCCACATAAAACAGGCGCCGCCCAGGAGCCAGATTCACGAAGATGCCCACGCTCCCCGGCGTGTGGCCGCGCAGAGGAACAACGACCACGGCCCCGTCGCCGTACAGGTCCGCGCTCTCGTCAGAAATTTCGTACGGTTGCGGCAAGAAATGCAGCGTCGGTCTATCGGAAGACGGGAGTTTCTTGGCATGGTCTGCGATGACATAGCCCTTGGCTTGAATCGCGGGATCTTCGGCGAATCGCAGCTCTTCCGCCGCCAGCAACACGGGGATGGGAGGCAGGTCCATCAATCCGCCGGAGTGGTCCAGATGTGCATGCGAAAGGATCGCCCAGCGAATTTTCGCGGGATCTTCCCCCATCAGGCGCAGCAGCTCTTGCAATGAGATCTCCGGCGTTAACTGTCCGGCAAGAAGCCGAAGTTTGAGCCAGGTCTTGAAGGAATAGCCGCTGATTTCCTCGTTGAAGTGCGTGGAATTCCCCGTATCGATCAGCAGATCGCCCGCGGGGTGCCTGACCAGGATGCTTCCGGCCGTCGAGCCGAAGGAAAAGCGTTCGAATGTTTTCCCCGTCTCGACCCAGCACGCGGCCAGCCCGGGAAGGGATGAGATGGCAGGCATGACCCGCGCGTGGGGCGGAATCGCCGGCACGAGAACTCGTCTGAAGTAAAGGACGTACAAAGCCGCGCTCGACACTACCAGAAGCATCAGCAGCGTCGCGGCGATGCGCGTTATCCACCGGCGAATACCCGGCATCGGCAAACCGCCTCCTCAGCGGTTTCTCGGTCTATCCTGTTCGCCTATGTTATCGTTTTCTTGGAGATTTATTCGCCTTGTTCATTGACGAAGCTAAAATTCTCGTAAAGGCCGGCAACGGCGGCAATGGCTGTGTCGCGTTTCGCCGCGAAAAATTCGTTCCTCGCGGGGGACCCTCGGGCGGCGACGGCGGTCATGGCGGCAGCATCTATGTTGAAGCCAATCCGAACGACAATACCCTCCTGCGGTATCGCTACAACCGCGAATTCAAAGCCGAACGCGGCCGCCACGGTGAAGGCTCCAACTGCACCGGCCATTCCGGCGAAGACATGATTTTGAAGGTTCCCGTCGGCACGTTGGTCTTTGATGGGGATTCCGGCGAAACCCTCGCAGACCTTGCCGAACCCGGGCAGCGCGTTCTCGTCGCGCATGGCGGGCGCGGTGGGCGCGGCAACCAGCATTTTGCCAAGCCCTGGCACCAGGCTCCTCGCGAGCACGAAGACGGACATCCCGGCGAAGAGCGTCATCTCCGCCTCGAACTCAAGCTACTCGCTGATGTCGGCCTTGTGGGATTTCCCAATGCCGGCAAGTCCACGCTTATCTCCGTTATCTCCGCCGCGCGCCCGAAGATCGCTAACTATCCCTTTACTACCCTCGAACCCAACCTGGGCGTCGTCAACGCCGACGGCGGCACCGGCGGTCATGGCACGGAACTCGGCCGAACTTTCGTGGTCGCTGATTTGCCGGGACTCATCGAAGGCGCGTACGAAGGCGCCGGGCTGGGCATCCGCTTTCTGCGCCACGTCGAGCGCACCCGCCTGCTCGTCCATTTGATCGACACCAGCGACGCCAATGACGACGATCCCCTTCATGCGTTCGAAATTATTTCCGGTGAGCTGCGTGCGTTCAGCGATTCTCTCGCCGAAAAACCGATGATCGTAGTCGCCACTAAGCTGGACGCCACGACCGATCGCACGCGTCTCGAGGCGCTGCGCGATTTCTGCAAGCAACGCGATCTCGAATTTCACGCCATTTCCTCGGCCACCGGTGAAGGTGTCCGCGAACTCGTCCGCGGCATCGCTGACGCTCTCGACAAGATTCCCCGCCTCGCCCACGAATCCCATCCCGACTTCCAGGCTGCCGCGGCCGGCTCCGGCCTCGAGGCCCCGGAGCACGCACCTCTCTCTCCGCCTGCCCGCCGTTCTTCTGGCGCTCATAACCTTGACCACACCAGCGTCACCGGTGAAAAAGATTCGTGAGAGAATTGATGCGAGTGGGTAAGGCTCGGGCCCCATCGGAACCCGGAGCATCCTTCCCGGAGGCGCATTGACGACCGCGCAGGCGCATCGCACTGCCGTAAAGCATCATCCCCGCCGCATCGCGCTGTTTGGCGGCTCTTTCGATCCGATTCATCACGGCCATCTCGCCGTGGCGCGCGCGGCCGACCGCCGCTTCAATTTCGACGAAATCAATTTCATTCCTTCCAGCCGGCCGCCGCACAAACTGAAGCAGCATCTGGCGCCCTTTCCGCACCGTTTCGCCATGGTAGCTCTCGCCTGTGCCGAGCACCCGCACTTTGTCCCGTCTCTCGCCGAAGCCGGCGAGGACTTCAGCGGCACCCAGCTTCATTATTCCGTGGATACCGTGCGTTACTTCCGCCACGCCAATCACGGTCACGGCGATCGCATCTACTTCATCATCGGCGCCGACGCTTTTCTGGACATTCCGATGTGGAAGGAATACGAAGCGCTCCTCGGTCTGTGCGATTTCATCGTCGCCAATCGCCCGGGCATCCGCGCGGAAGCGCTGCGTCTAGTCATCCCCCCGGATCTGATGGCTCGCCGCGACGCCAAGAAAGAAGCGGAGGCCGGCCATCCGTCTCCGGTTGTCGCGCACCTCTTGCGCACCACCGTCTATCTGCTCGAATCAGTTTCTAGCGATGTTTCTGCTACCGACATTCGCCGCCGCGCCAACCGAGGCCAGGCTATTCATGGACTTGTCTCCGCGCGCGTCGAGGAATACATTCTTAAACAGGGCCTATACCGGTGAAATTGGAATCGTTTCCACAGGGCGTTCGCCTGGCTGTCGCGGCGGCGCAAAACAAAAAAGCCGCGGGCATCACTGTTCTCGACCTCAGCGGACTAGCCGCATTTACGGAATATTTCGTGATTTGCACCGGCTTCAGCACGCCGCAGGTCCAGGCCATCTGCACCGAAATCGAGGAGCAGTTTTATAAAGAGCTTCGGCGTTCGCCCGAGCACCGCGAAGGCCAGCGTTCCGCCGAGTGGGCGTTGCTCGATTTCGGCGGTATCGTCGTCCACGTCTTCAGCGATCAAGCCCGCCGCTTCTACGATCTAGAGCGCTTATGGCGTTCCGCACCCAAGCTCGAGATTCCCGACGAGCCGGAAGCCGCTTCGCGGAATGTCCGCATAGGCGATGCACGCGCCTCCGGTGAAGCGGTTTCGTAATGACCCCGGAGCGCTTGCCGTGGATCGCGGAGGACCCCGTATCGCTGCGCCTCCTCGAACTCGCGCAAAAAGTTGCCGCGGCGCCCACCACGCTGCTCGTCACGGGTGAGAGTGGAACGGGGAAGGATTATCTCGCCCGCCTGATCCACGAAATGGGGCCCCGCCGGGACGCGCCATTCTTGAAAATCGATTGCGCCAGCCTTCCTCCGCAACTCGTCGAAAGCGAGCTGTTTGGCCACGAGCGCGGCGCGTTCACCGGCGCCGTCGAACGCAAGCTCGGCCGCTTCGAGCTTGGCGGCAGCGGCACCATCGTCCTCGATGAAATTGCGGCCCTCTCGGCCGGCGCGCAAAGCAAAATGCTTCGCATCCTGCAGGAGCGCGCCTTCGAGCGGCTCGGCGGCACGGAAACTCTGCACATCGAAGCGCGCCTCATCGCTCTTACCAATGTCAATCTCACAGCTGCTGTTTCGAGCGGCCGCTTCCGCGAGGATCTTTTCTTCCGCTTGAACGTTCTCGCGCTCGCCGTTCCACCGTTGCGCGACCGCCGAGCCGACATCCTGCCTCTCGCTGATCACTTGCTCGCCATCGTGCGCTCCGTTCACGGCCGCCCGGGCGCGACACTCAGCGATTCTGCGCGCCGCATGCTCGCAGGCTACGATTGGCCCGGCAATATCCGCGAACTTCGCAACGCTCTCGAGCGCGCCGTGGTCTTCACCCGCAGCGACAAGCTCGAACCGGATAATTTCTCGGAAAATATTCGCGCTGCGGGGGGCGCCGTCGGTTCCACTGCCGGCCTTCGTTCGCTCGAAGACGTCGAGCGCGAAGTGATTGCCGCTACTCTCGAAGCCACCCGCTACCGCATTGGCCGCGCCGCGGGGATTCTCGGCATCAGCCGCAAGACCCTTCTCGAGAAGCGCAAGAAATACAGCCTCAAATGAACTTGGTTCTTCCATGCCATTACGTGAATTGCTTCAAATGCGGCTCTCCTGGGCAGCTCGCATGAAGATCCGACTTCTCATGCTCGGAAAAACGCGGCGCCCCGAATTGCGGGCGCTCCTCGACGATTATGCCAAGCGCATCGGCCGCCATGCCCACATCGAGATCACCGAAGTCCGCGATGAAGCCGCCGCTCTCAAACGCCTCGACGCTGACCGCGCCGCGACCGTTTTTCTCCTCGACGCCGCGGGCAAAACTCTCGATTCGAACGCTCTCTCCAAGTGGCTCGCCGAACTCCGCGATCGCGGCGCTCGCGAACTGATTTTCCTCTGCGGCGACGCCGAGGGCTTCCCGGAAACTCTCCGCTCGCGCGCCAACCAAACACTTTCCCTAAGCGCCATGACCTTTTCCCACGAGCTTGCCCGCGTCATGCTCGCCGAACAGCTTTACCGGGCTTTTGCCATCCTCGCCGGCAGCCCCTATCCGAAATAATTTCTTTGGTGTAAAACCTTACTCGCCATGTCCATCCGCCTCTCTCCCGATGAAAGCCAGCCTTCCGTCGCCATCGAGATTCCTCTCGAGCGGCCACTCCCCGATTACGACCTCGACAAACTCGAGCAGCCCGCTCCTCACGATGTGGATGTCATACTTGTCTCGCAGGGATTTCGCGACCTCGTCGACGACACCTTCGGAGTTCTCACGGACCTACTGAGCAATTCTGGCCTCGAAATCACCCAGTTGACGGGTGCCATCAGTCCTTGCGGCAGTGACGTCTACCGCCCCGGTCTCTGGATCGTTCTCCGCGACACCCAAGCCGCGCCCAGGCAGCCGCTGCCTCCCGCAAGGCAAGAGCGAGTGGCTGCCATTGCCGCCGAGCTCGTCACCCGCCTCCAGCTAGCGTGAACTGTCGACCTTGGCAAGATGCCGCCGGTAATTTACCCCCTCTGGATTCACGCAAACCTCGCCCGCTGTATAATGACTGGATGCCAGACATCCGCCAGAGCGAGCAGTTGCACGGCACCACTGTTCTCTGCGTGCGCAAGGACAACAAGGTCGTGCTCATCGCCGATGGCCAGGTGACCATGGGCGATCACGTCATGAAGCATACAGCGCGCAAGACGCGCCGCCTCTTCAACGACAAAGTCGTCGCGGGTTTTGCGGGCTCGACTGCCGACGCGATCTCGCTGTTCGAACGTTTCGAAGGCAAGCTCCAGGAATTTTCGGGCAATTTGCAGAAAGCCTCGGTCGAGCTGGCCAAGGAGTGGCGCAAGGACCGCGCGCTCCGCCATCTCGAAGCGCTGCTCATCGTCGCCGACGCCAAAAGCACGTTCGTTCTTTCCGGCAACGGAGACGTCATCGAACCCGACGACGGGCTGTGCGCCATAGGTTCCGGCGGCACGTACGCCCTGGCCGCGGCGCGCGCCTTGTTCAAACATTCCAAGCTCAGCGCCAAGGATCTGGCCATGGAAGCCATGCGCATCGCCAGCGAAATTTGCATCTACACCAACGAAAACTTTACGGTGGAAGAGATTTAGCTTTCCCGATCGCAAACGGGGAACGCCTCGTGCGGTGCGCGCATCAAAGATGTAGATTGCGGCCCTTACCGGAGACAATCTAAGCGTAAACTATCTAAACGAACCCAAGCGTCGCGCATTCCGCGACAGAAGGCCTTATGGCAAGCAAGTCTGATAAAGACCTTATCTATCTCCCCGGAGGCAATGGCGCCGCTCCCGCGGAAGAGCCGGAACTTCTCCCCGCTCTCGACGACATGACTCCGCGCGAAATTGTAGCCGAGCTCGACAAGTACATTGTCGGCCAGGCGGCCGCGAAGCGCGCCGTCGCTGTCGCCCTGCGCAACCGCGTGCGGAGGCAAAAGCTCCCGCCCGAAATCGCGGAGGACGTGCTCCCCAAAAACATCTTGATGATCGGCCCCACCGGGGTTGGCAAAACAGAGATTGCCCGGCGCCTCGCGCGCCTTGCCGGCTGCCCGTTCATCAAAGTCGAAGCCTCAAAATACACAGAGGTGGGTTACGTCGGACGTGACGTCGAATCCATGGTCCGCGATCTGGTCGAGACCGCGATCGACATGATTCGCGAGGAAAAGCTCGACGAAGTCGCCGACCGCGCCGAACAGGCTGCGGAAGAGCGCGTCCTCGATCTTCTCCTCCCCCTCTCTCCGCCGCCCGCTCCCGGCACTAGCGAAGCCGACGACGCCGCACAACGCGAACAGTCGCAGCGCACCCGCGAGAAACTTCGCGCGCAGCTTCGCGAAGGCAAGCTCGACCAGCGCATGGTCGATCTTGAAGTTCGCGAGCGCATGATGCCGTCGTTCGAAATCATCTCTAATCAAGGCGTCGAGGAGATGGACGTCAACATCAAGGACATGCTTTCCGGCATGTTCGGGCAGCAAAAAAAGAAACGCAAGATGTCCGTCGCCGACGCTTTCGAATACCTCATTCAGGAAGAAGAGAACAAGCTCCTCGACATGGACCAGATCACGCGTATCGCCGTCGAGCGCGCCGAGCAGATGGGGATCATCTTCATCGACGAGATCGACAAAGTCGCAGGTCGCGAATCCGGCCACGGCCCCGATGTTTCGCGCGAAGGCGTCCAGCGCGATATTCTCCCCATCATCGAAGGCACCACCGTCAACACCCGCTACGGCATGATCCGCACCGACCATATTCTCTTCATCGCCGCCGGCGCTTTCCACGTTTCGAAGCCCTCGGACCTCATCCCCGAGTTGCAGGGCCGCCTTCCCATTCGCGTCGAGCTGCAATCGCTCAAGGAAGAAGATTTCATCCGCATCCTCACCGAGCCCAAGAACGCTCTCCTCAAGCAAGCCGTTGCCTTGCTTGACACGGAAGGGGTCAAGCTCAGCTTTTCCGACGATGCCGTGGCCGCCATCGCGCGCTTCGCCACCAGCGTAAACGAACAAACGGAAAATATCGGCGCGCGCCGTCTCCACACCATTCTCGAAAAAGTTCTCGACGAGCTCTCCTTCGAAGCCCCCGACCTAAAAAAGAAAACCGTGAAAGTCGATTCCGCCTACGTGAACAAGCAGCTCGCCGACATTGTCAAGAACCAGGACCTAAGCCGCTACATCCTGTAACCAGCGCAAAACGAATGCTGCTCCCCCTCGCGCGCCAATCCAAGAAACTGTCATTCCGAGCGGAGCACGCGGCCTCTTCGCGTGCGGAGCCGAGGAATTTCTCTTCGATGATGAGGGCGGTAAGACTCATAGCAATAGGCCTCTGCGCACCATGGATTTTCGCCCTCGCCGGCTGCGCCGCCCCAGGCGAACCCATTGCGCCCTCGCCGCCGGTCCCCGCCCCGGTCACGGATCTCACAGCGCATCAGGCCGGTGACGGTGTCCAGCTCATCTTCACCTTGCCCGGCAAAACCATCACCGGCGACAATCTCTCTGAAGCGCCCTCCGTCGAAGTACTCCGCGGAACCTTGAAGGCCGATGGCACGCCTGACAATAAATCCTTTCGAATCGTCTACACCATTCCCGGTGCAATGCTGGACAACTATCTCGCGGAAGGCCGCGTGCGCTTCACCGATCCCGTGCCTCCCGATGATGTGCGCGCGCATCCCGGCGCCACTTTCGTTTATCGTGTGCGCACGCGCGCTTCGCGCAAACGCGCCTCGGCGGATTCGAACACTGTAACCTCGCGCGTTTTCCCCGTTCCCGAGCGCATCATTTCCTTGCAAACCCGCGTCACGGAATCAGCCATCGAATTGAGCTGGTCGGCCCCCGTGCGGACTTCCGCGGGCGATCCGCTCTCGGCTGTCTCGGGCTATCACGTCTATCGCGGCGAACTCGATCCTCCCTCCGCCGACGCGGCCTCGAAAGATTTATCCCAGGCAAAATGGATTTCTCCGCTCGTCTTGCTCGCACCGGCGCTCGAGACCAACTATCGCGACACTTCCTTCGATTTCGGCAAAACCTATCTCTACACCGTTCGCAGTGTCATCAGCGTGGAAAACAATTCCCTCGAATCCAGCGACTCGATTGCCGCCATCGTCACGCCACGCGACATCTTCCCGCCCGCCGCGCCGCAAGATCTCGTCGCCGCCGTCCTCACCGGCGCTTCCCCCGGGTCGCTCGAGGTCGATCTCTCCTGGTCGATTAATCTTGAAACCGACCTCGCCGGCTATCGCGTCTATCGCAGTGAAGAGCAAGGCACGCGGGGCAAATTGTTGACCTCTGATCTTTTGCCCACCCCTGCTTATCGTGATACATCTGTGGAGCCGGGCCACCGCTACTGGTATAGTGTGACCGCGGTCGACCGCGCCGGAAACGAAAGCTCGCCGAGCGCGCCTGCGGATACCGGCGTCACGCAACCTCCGTCGTAGCCTCGGGTTATTTCTAATGTGGCTGGCATCTCACGAATACCGTGCCCGCCAAGGAGTCTTGGAGCCCAGCAGCCCATGCCCGTCAACGTCCATTTGCCGGGGTATCGGTGGTTCCACGTTTTCAAGAACGTGGCCGTCCGCGTAGGTGTTTACGTGGGTGTTTGTCTTTCTCTCATCATGGGCGCGTGGATTTTCGTCGCCAATCGCATGCCATTCCTTGAACGCTTCGCCCTCGAGCGCAATCTGGCTGCCGCGGCTGTCCTTGGTTTTCTGTTTATCCTGCCGGTGCTTCGCTTTCTTCGCTCTCCGGGAAATCTGCTCGCTTCGGGCTTGATTGGCTGGTCGATTTTCAGTCTTACCTATCGTTTGCTGTGCATCTTCTTTGAGTTGCTCGGCGATAAATACAGCACCTTTCAAATCTTCATGCACGGTTTTATCGTATATATGATTCTCGCGACCCTTTCCTGGATCGGCACGATGTTCTGGCGATCGCGCGAGGGTACCGTATCTCATCCAAAACATCACTTGAGCTGACCCGAAATGAAATTTTGCCGGTTTTCTCCACTCGACTCTTCTCTGCCAAAAAATAGTTCTTTCCTTTGGGGTCTCATCGAAGGTGAACAGATTCAGGAAATCTCCGGCCCGCCGTGGAACCAGTGGTCGCGCGCCTCCCGCAATTGGCCTCTCGCGAAGGCGCGCCTTCGCGCGCCCGCCGAGCCCGGCAAAGTCGTCTGTGTTGGCCGCAACTACGCCGCCCATGCCGCCGAGCTCGGCAACGAAGTGCCCAAGGAGCCTCTCCTTTTTCTGAAGCCACCCTCCTCCATCATCGGTCCGGAAGAGCCCATCGTCCTCACGCCCTACTCCCAGCGCGTCGAGCACGAAGGTGAGCTTGCTCTCATCATGAGCCGCCGCTGTTCTCAGCTTGCGGATTCCGAGGATCCGTTGTCCTATGTTCTCGGTTACACCTGCCTCAACGATGTCACCGCGCGCGACATCCAAAAAAAAGAAGTTCAATTCACCCGCGCCAAGAGTTTCGACACTTTCTGCCCGGTCGGTCCGCACATCGAAACACATCTCGACCCTACGAATGTTCTCGTCGAGATGCACGTCAATGGCGCACGCCGCCAGTCCGGCAGCACTTTGCTGATGATTTATCCTATTCCGTTTCTGGTGCGATTTATTTCCCGTATGATGACGCTGCTTCCGGGCGACCTCATCGCCACGGGCACGCCTGCGGGAGTCGGTCCCCTGGTCGCCGGTGATGTCGCCGAGGTCGCCGTTGCTGGAGTTGGCGTGTTGCGCAACCCGGTGCACGCCCCGCACGCGTAGTTGTGCGCGCCCCGCGATGTTTCGGTAGAATACTCGCACAGCGGGGGCCATACCGGAATGAACCGTCCCATTTTCCCGAATATAAAAGCGCCTGTTTTCAATCACGCCTCGGATAGCATTCCGCCGGCTCCTCGGGAGTTAACTCATTGTTAGCGCTTCCTCCCGATTGGAAAATCACTGCCGCGCTCGTGTGCGCTGCTGTCGCCGCCGCGGCCATGATTGCTTATGCTTTTGTTCGCCCCGCCGAGGATCCCGAAGAGGTGGAGCGACGCCGCCGTCTGCATCTGAATCAGATCGGCCGCATCGCGGAAGGCCAGGTCGTTGAACTTTCCGAGCACCCTCCATTCCCCGCGAAAAAACCCAAGGGGCTTTTCGGTTCCCGTGCGCGTTCCCTCGCCGACACTCGGCTGCGAAAGCTCGTTTCTTACAGTTATACGATTTCCGGCGTTACCTACCACACGGCGCAGGACGTTACCGGCCTCGAAAGCCAGATTCGCTTCGACCGCATCGCTGCGGGCCAGCCTGCCAGCATCAAATACGACCCCTCCAATCCGAGCGATTCCATCCTCGCCGCCGACGACTGGTCAGGCTTGCGCTGAGTAAAACAAGGCGCCTTCACTTCTGAGGGAACACCTCTAATTTTCGCCCCGGTTGCGCTATCCTTTACAACAGCCCCAAACCGCGGTGCACATGGTCCAATGAAAACGATTCTCGCTTACCTCTTGACCACCATCCTCATCGTGGCGATGACTCTCACCGCCATGTTCACTCTCGTGCGCGCGACCGTTTACGTCACCTCCATTCCTTCGCCCCTTTCCCGCGCTGTGGCCATCGGCGCGGAATTGCTTCTCGGAGTCATCCTGCTTCTTGGCACCGTTTGGCTGGCCACGCATCTCGCCGTGCGCATTTATGGCCGGAAAGATACATCTCCACCGGGAGGACCCGTTGCCTGACAAAACATCTGCTGCCGCCCGCTCTTCCGAGAAGCGCGATCGCCTCGAAGAGCTTCGCCGGCGTTCCGCTGAAGCCGAAGCCGGCGGCGGGCCAGAGCGCCGCGAGCGCGAGCACAAGGCCGGCAAACTCACCGCGCGCGAGCGCGTCCATCTTCTTCTCGACGAAGGCACCTTCGAGGAGCTAGACAAATTTGTCCGCCACCACTGCGTCGATTTCGGCATGGAGGAGCAGCGCCCCGCGGGCGATGGCTTTGTCACCGGTTTTGGCCGCATCGACGGCCGCCTCGTCTACGTTTTTGCGCAGGACTTCACCGTCTTCGGCGGCTCGCTTTCGGAAACCAACGCGCGGAAAATTTGCAAAATCATGGACCTGGCCATGCGCGCAGGCGCTCCTGTGATCGGCCTCAACGATTCCGGCGGCGCGCGCATCCAGGAAGGCGTGATGTCGCTTGCAGGCTACGCCGATATTTTCCTCCGTAACACGCTCGCCAGCGGCGTCGTTCCCCAAATCAGCGCCATCATGGGCCCCTGCGCGGGCGGCGCCGTCTATTCTCCCGCCATCACCGACTTCATCTTTATGACCCGCGAAACTTCCTACATGTTCGTGACTGGGCCAGACGTCATCAAGACCGTTACCCACGAAGAAGTCACCAAGCAGGAACTCGGCGGCGCCATGACCCACAACGCCACCAGCGGCGTGGCCCACTTCGTTTCCCGCGATGATGCGGAATGTCTCGCCATGATCCGGGAGCTGATGAGCTTTCTCCCTTCCAACAATCTCGAGGACCCGCCGCGCAAAGTCTCCTCTGATCCTGCGAATCGCCGCGAAGAATCGCTTAACACCCTAGTCCCCGAAGACCGGCAAAAACCCTACGATATCAAGGACGCCATCCACGCCATCGTGGACGACGGTTATCTCTTCGAAGTTCATGAACACTTCGCGAAAAATATCGTTGTCGGCTTCGCGCGGCTCGACGGACGCCCCGTCGGCATTGTCGCCAATCAGCCTGCTTTCCTCGCCGGCGTCCTGGACATCAACGCTTCCGTGAAAGGTGCGCGCTTTGTGCGCTTTTGTGACGCCTTCAACATTCCGCTCGTCACCTTCGAGGATGTTCCGGGTTTCCTCCCCGGCACGCAGCAGGAGTTCGGCGGCATCATCAAGCATGGCGCGAAGCTTCTATACGCCTTTGCCGAAGCCACCGTCCCGAAAATCACCGTCATTACCCGCAAAGCCTATGGCGGCGCCTACTGCGTCATGTCCAGCAAGCACATCCGCACGGACGCCAATTTCGCCTGGCCCATGGCGGAGATCGCCGTGATGGGTCCCGAAGGCGCCGTCAATATCGTCTACAAACGCGAGCTCGACAAAGCTCCCGAATCCGAACGCGAAAAATTGCGTCAGGAAAAAATCGCGGAATTTCGCGATCGCTTCGCGAATCCCTTTGTGGCCGCCGAGCACGGTTACATCGACGCCGTCATCGAGCCCGCCGAAACTCGCGCACGCATCATCACCGCCCTCCGCGCCCTCGAGAACAAGAAAGACGTAAATCCGCGCAAGAAGCACGGCAATATTCCTCTTTAGCGCGTCGCTGTGATGGCCGGTGAGGCCGTCGCGGAGTTCCCGGCCCGGCCGTGAACACCAACCCCAAGAAAAAACACGGCAACATCCCGCTATGAGGCCTTTAAGCAATGGCTAAATTGGGCTCGGGGCACCAGAGCGACTGTCATCCTGAGACTACCCGATGAGGGTAGCCGAAGGACCTCAACTTCAAGAAAGCTGCCCAACACTCCGTCGTCGCCGCACTACCGCGCGTCATCCCGACCGGAGCGGCCGGCTTTTTCCTGCGCTCGGTTTCTGAGCGCCGGCCGCGCAGTGGAGGGATCCTGGCAACACCGATCCCTATCCAGGTCGTCGTGAGCATGAGGCCTTAACGAGGAAAATCTTCGCTCAGATCGCGGAACTTGGGATTTACTAACTGGATGATCGCCATCTTCTTCTCTCGTCGCCACCCTTTGATTTGTTTCTCCCGGCTAATCGCGCTGCGGACATCCCCGAAAGGTTCGAAGTAAACTAAACGCTTCACATCGTATTCCGCTGTAAATCCGGGACGAAGCTTCCGCCTGTGCTCGATGACCCGGCGCTCAAGATGATTCGTCACGCCGGTATAGAGCGCACCATTTGCACTCGCCAGAATATAGCGTGATAAACCAAGATCTGTGTTCCTGAAGAAGTTTTCTTCCTGCTCTGTGCCTCCGTGCCTCTGTGGCCAATCCCCTTCTTACTTCAGCAAATACTCCTCTAAAAACTCCACCGTCGCATAAAACTGAAAATCCAGATTCGTCTTTTTCCGGAAACCGTGACCCTCGTCTTTGCCGATCACGAACCACACCGGAGTGCCCTGCTTCTTCAGCGCGGCCGCGATCTGCTCGGACTCGCTTACCGGCACCCGCGGATCGTTCTTCCCCGCGACGACCAGCATCGGCTTCTTGATCTTTTCGATGTTGTTCATTGGTGCGATTTTTTCGAGGTACTCCCGCATCTTCGGATCGCGCTCATCACCGTACTCCACGCGCCGCAAATCCCGCCGGTACGCTTCCGTGTGCTCGAGGAACGTCACCAGGTTCGACATCCCCACGATATCCACCGAGCAGCGAATCCGGTCGCTGTAAAACGTCGCAACCGCCAGCGTCATGTGTCCGCCGTAGCTTCCGCCCGTCACGCATATCCGGTCGGCATCCAGGTCCGACCGCGTCCCGATCCAATCGAACAGCGCATTGATGTCTTTGTACGTGTCGTCGCGCTTGAATCCGTTGTCCAGCAGCGAAAACGTCTTTCCGTATCCCGTCGACCCGCGCACGTTCGGATAAATCAGCGCAATTCCTAATTCATTGAGGTAGTAATTGTTGCGTCCAAGGAACGTCGGCTGCGATTGTCCCTCGGGCCCGCCGTGGATCACCACTAGTACCGGCCGCTTCCCCGTAAATTTTGCTGCAGGCGGTTTGTACAGAAATCCTGAAATCATTTTTCCGTCGAAGCTCTTCCACTTCACCAGCTCCGCTTCCGGGAATGCATCTGCCTTTACCGCAGTCTCGCTTGTGGTCCAGCGCTCGATTTTTCCTGTCGCTACGTCCAGCGAATAGCAATCGCCTGGCCCCCTCGCGTTGTTTAGCGAAAACCCCACATCGCGGCCATTCCGGTGCCAATGTACTGCACCCATGACACCAATTGGCAATTTCCCAATCTCCACCTCTTTCGCTGCAGCGGGGGCCATATCAAATTATGTGATAACACTGATTCCATCTTCGTTTGTCACGAACGCAATCCGCTTTCCGTCGCGTGTGATGTCGAAGCTGTCTACATCCCAGCGAATTCCCGGGGCCAGATAGTGATGCTCCTTCGCAGTTAAATCGACGTACGCCAGCCGGTGAACCTCCGAATCCTTGTCCGTCGTTACATAAACGCCTTTTCCGTCCTTGCTGAACCTTCCTTCACCATAGGAAATTTTCTCCGCCGTATCCCGGGGTGTCAGTGCTGTCTTCTCTCCCGTCGTCGTGTCCACCAGCCAGAGATATGACTCATTGATTGAGAGCTCCTCTAGCAGCAGAATTTTCTTGTCATCCGGCGACCAGTCCAGCGGTTGCCAGCCTCCTCCCGCAAGCTGAGTCAGCAAATGATCCGTCTTCGGATCCGCCGGATTCATCACCCACAAATCGCTATCCTTCCCTGTCCGCCGCGTCGACATATACGCGATCTGATCCCCGCCCGAAGACCACGGCCCCGGCAAATTTCGCGACTTCCCATCCGTCAGCAGCGTCACGTCCCCGCTCGCCATGTCGTAGCGATACAGCTGGTACCACTCACCGCCGCCAATATCTTTCGCAAACACAATGTAGTCGCCCCCGTTCGGATGAAATCTTCCATTCGTGACCGCATCCGGAAAAAATGTCAGTTGCTGCCTTGCGCCTCCCGGCATCTTCACCAGGTGCAGTTGTGCCGTGTCCGCGAACCGCGTGGCGATCAACATTTCTCTCCGCAGCGGATTCCAATCCGCCAGCGTCGCGCTCCGGTAGGATCCATACCGCCCCGCGGTTTCCGCCAGCGCCGCCGGGATTTTTGGCACGCCGTCCACCACCAGGCTCTCCGGCGGCGCAATCACCGCCTCTTGCCCTCGCGTACTTCCCGCAACGATGCACATCAACGCAAACAAAAATCCAAGCCGTTTCCTCATGGAAAACTCCTCACGGTAAACTCTGCCGCTACTTCATACACCGCAAGCGATTGGACACGCAAGTTCATCCACCTGCCCGGCTCCACTCGCCGCTCATGCTAAGATTTCGCTGCGCAACACCTGGCCCATGTTCAAGAAAATTCTGATCGCCAATCGCGGTGAAATCGCCGTCCGCATTCAGCGCGCCTGCCGCGAACTCGGCATCCGCTCGGTCGCCGTTTTCAGCGACGTTGACCGCGCATCTGTTCACGTGCGTCTCGCCGACGAGGCTTATCCGATCGGCCCGGCTCCCTCGCGCGAAAGCTATCTGCGCATCGACAAAATCATCGACGTCGCGCGCCGCTCCGGCTGCGACGCCGTCCATCCCGGTTACGGTTTCCTCGCGGAAAATCCCGCGCTCCCCCGCGCCTGCGCAGACGCGGGCCTTACCTTCATCGGCCCACCGGCCGAAGCCATGGAGGCGCTCGGCTCAAAAACAGCCGGCCGCCAGCTCGCCCGCCGCTCCGACGTGCCGTCTGTTCCCGGAGCGAATGCTCCCATCGAAAATCCGGAAGACGCCCAGGCCCTCGCGCAAAACATGGGCTATCCCGTTTTGCTCAAAGCGGTCGCCGGTGGCGGCGGCAAAGGCATGCGCGTGGTCGTGCGCGACGCGGAATTTTCTTCCGCCTGGCGCGACGCGTCCTCGGAAGCCGCCAACGCTTTCGGCGACCCGCGCCTCTATCTCGAGAAATATCTCGAGAAGCCGCGCCACATCGAAATCCAGATTCTCGCCGACGCCCACGGCCGCGTCGTCTCTCTCGGCGAGCGCGAGTGTTCGGTACAGCGCCGCCACCAGAAGGTCATCGAGGAAGCGCCCTCGCCCGTCGTTACTCCCGATCTCCGCAAAAAAATGAGCGAGGCCGCGGTGCGTCTCGCGCGCGCCGGAGGCTACATCAACGCCGGAACCGTAGAATTTCTCGTCGACGCGCAGAACAATTTTTATTTCCTTGAGGTCAACACGCGCCTGCAGGTCGAGCATCCCGTCACCGAGCAGGTCACCGGTCTCGACCTCGTAAAACTCCAGATCGCTATCGCCGCAGGCCATCGCCTCCCGTTTGCGTGGGAAACCATTACGCCGCGCGGTCACGCCATGGAAGTTCGCCTCTACGCCGAGGATCCCGACAATAATTTTTTCCCTTCACCCGGAAAAATCATCTCTCGCCGCGTGCCGAGCGGCCCCGGCATTCGTTTGGATGAAGGCGTCTATTCCGGCTGGACCGTTCCCATGGAGTACGATCCGCTGCTCGCCAAGCTCATCGCCTGGGGCAACAGCCGCGAAGAAACCATCGCCCGCCTGCGCCGCGCTCTCGAGGAATATGCGGTCACCGGAATAAAAACCAACACCGCGCTTTTTCGCCGCATCCTTACCGAACCTGATTTCCTGCGCGCCGACATTCACACCAAATGGCTCGATGAACTTCTCCGGCGCCCGCGTGCCGCCGCAAGCGATCTCGCCGCGAAATACGGTGCGGAAGAACAAAAAAACTGCGCCGCGGACGCCGCCGCCATTGCCGCCGCTCTCTGGCAAACCACTCAGCCTGCTGCCAACAGTGGCGCGGCAACTTCAGACGGCGCTAGCCGCTGGAAGCAGGAAGGGCGCCGCAAACAAGTGGATCGCACTCCATGAAATTCGAAGTCCGCATCGGCGAACAAATCCGAGTCGTCGAACTCGAACGTGAAGACAGCCGCTGGCGAATTTCACTCGATGGCCAGCGAGTCGATGCCGACGCTGTCGAGATCGCGCCCAACATTTTCTCAATTCTTCTTCGCGGCCAGTCGCACGAAATTCGCGTCACGCCTTCTCCAAACGGAACGCTGACGCTGCAAACGGGTTGCGAAGAATTCACCGCCGAAGTCATCGATCCCCGCGCCTGGAGCGGCCGCCGGCACAGCGCGGTCGAAGCCGAAGGCCGTCAGCAAATCGTTGCGCCCATGCCCGGAAAAATCGTTCGCGTTCTCGTGAAACCCGGCGAAGCCGTCGAAGCCGGCCAGGGTCTTTTGGTTGTGGAAGCCATGAAAATGCAAAACGAAATTCGCTCGCCGAAATCCGGCGTGGTCGAGCGACTGCTGGTGCAAGAAGGTCAGGCCGTCAACGCCGGCGAAATTCTGGCCTGGGTAAACTGAGCTAGAAAAAAACGGGAGCAGCGATGAACAAATTAGAAAAGCACAAACCAACTAGCATTTTTTAAAGCCGTCAAAAAAAGCTTTGTGCTGCGCAAGTATTTCTTGTTTCTTCTCCAAATTCGGCTCCAGCGACCACTCACCCATTTCGTGCGTGCCGCCCAGGAGAATTCCGTCCGTTCGGGGAAACATGTAGACGTCGCCTTGGCCGACTGAATATTGCACCTCGGGCTGGGGCAATAGGATTGTGAGTTGCCCCTTCACAGGAGTTAATTCTTCATCAGCAAACAGCGCTTTCGCGCCTAATCCCGTGCAATTGAAGACCAGCTTCTCCGGTAATTTCTGAATCTCGCTCTTGTCCTGAAGCTCCATTACTTTTACGCTCGCCCCGGCAAGCCGGATCTCGTCCAGTAAAGCCGCCAAATAAATGGACGGCTCGATGATCATCGTGTCGAACTGGCGCACAAACGCGTTATTCGGGAATGGATGCTCCCTCGGAGACAGATCGCGCAGCTCCGGCAGCATCGCGCGCAAAGCGCTCTCTTTTCCGAAAGAGCCCTGCTCGTCCCACGGCTCGTTGCCCAGGGAATAGTTACGCATCCATCGAACCCCGTACTGCGGCCCAACCATAATCTGGTATCGCCGGTAAGCAAACTCCAGCGCCGCCTGTAATTGTTGATTGAAGAGCGCCGTCCGTTTGTCATGTTGCGAAACGTAATGTGGAAACCATTGCCCGCCTGCAATGTTCGAGGTCGTGTTCGGCGGCAAATCCTTCGCGTAAATCGTGACCGCCGCACCGGACTCTTGCAGTAATCTGGCAGTCGCGAGCCCCACTGCTCCGCAACCCAGCACCGCCACGGGCCCAACATGGCCGGCGAGGCCCAGATCCACAGCCAGCTTCGCCGTTCCCCACGACAGCGTAATTCCTGCGCCGCCGTGGCCGTAGTTGTGGACAACGAGAATGTCGTCCAATTTTTCCGCGCGCACAACAAAGCCTGACGGCCGGTATGGGCGCAGGCCCACCACCGTTCGTATTTCGCGGTCGGTGGAAACATGCACGGGAGGCAATCCGCACGCTCCGCCAAGAAAAGAAATATCAGGAGTCGCGTAGGCACGACTTGCGCTCGAAGTTGCGTTGCGTCTTGCGGCGCATCCTGACAGCAAGGAAAGCGAAGCGGATGCCGCAAGCGACGCGCTGGCAAAACTTGTCTGTCGAAGAAATTGGCGGCGATTCATGACGTTGCGCTGCTCTCGTGGGGCTCGCCTTTTTTATTCCGAGCCAGATCGAGGGGCGAGCCGTCTTTCGCGCAAAATGTTTTACGGCTGGACGGGCTGCTGCTTCGGAGGAGGCAGCGAGGTCTTCGCCGCGTCGGGTAATTTCCCCGCGGCTTCGATCACCTGCTGCGCGAGGTAATTCGTCACGCGCACTTCATCGCGGGCGATCGCCAAATAGGCAGCGCGCAGCAACTGTTCTTTCCGGTTACGCAGCGTGTCGCGAATGGTTTGCTGCACTTGCGGGTCCGTGATTCCGCGAAGCCCCGGCGACTCGCGCGTGATCAACTTCAAAATGCGATAACCGTCTTTCAACTGCAGCGGCGAGCTCACCTGGCCGGGCTTCATGCCCATGACCGTTTTCTTGAGCAGGGGATCGACCTGCGGCGGGTTGAGGCCGGATTCCGGAATGTAACCAAGGTCTCCGCCGTTGGACGCGGAATTCACATCCTCCGAATAATCCATCGCCAGTTGCGCGAAGTCGGCGCCGGTGTTGAGCCGGTCCACCAGCATTTTGATTTTGCGTTGGGCCTGGGGTTCGTCGATCGCGTCGTCATTCTTGCGGTTGCGCAGCCCCTGATCCTTGTGCGGCGTCACCAGGATTTGCGCGATGCGATACTGCGGCTCCGCGACGTTGAACTGCGCCTTGTTCGTGTTGTAAAAATCGGTTACGTCCTGATCGGTGATGGAAATTTTCGCTACGACTTCGCGATTGAGCAGTTTTTGGATCGAAAGCTGCCGGCGCAGATCGTGTTTCAAATCATCCACCGAGACCCGGCGGTCATTCAGTTGCCGCTGGAATTCGTCCTCGGTGTAGGGGCTCTTCAACTCGGTGAATTTGTCTTCCACTTCGCCGTCGGTAGCCTCGAGGTTCAGTTTCTTGGCGCGCTCGAGGAGAATTTCGTTGTTGATCAGTTCGTCGAGAACGTTCAGCTTCAGCGAGAGAGCTTCTTCCTGAGAAGGCTCCTGCCCTTCGGGATTCACGCGCGTGCGGTAGTATTTATCGACTTCGTCGCGCTTGATCTCCGTGCCGTTCACCACCGCCCAAACGTCAGCGGCGTGCGGCGTGGGTTTGTTGCAGCCCCCGCCGCTGAAAAATACGACCGCGGGCAACGCAAGCAGCGGCAAACGCACCGCAATGCGCGCCAATACGTGAAAGGGCAGGCCCGAAATGGGCTGGCCCTGAATCGACGGGCTAGGACGCAGGAGTTTCAAGGGTGGATTCTCAGGCAGCTTTCTTCACTCGGCCGGCGCGGATGCAGGCGGTGCAAACGCGCAGATGCTTTTTTGCGCCGTTCAAGAGCGCGTGCACGCGCTTCAGGTTGGGATTCCACCGCCGGCGCCGGGTGTTGTTGGCGTGGCTGATGACGTTGCCATAGTGGGGCGTTTTGCCGCAAAGTTCACACTTCAATGCCATAGTGTTCCTGTTCAAAAATGAGAATGTCGAAAAACAAGCTCCTTATTCTATCAGACGCCCTCCCGGCAACAAAGAGAGAGAAAGGAAAGCGCAGGAATAGGGTGGGTGGAGCTTCCTTGCCCTGAAACTCGTCGCAGGCAGCTCCGACGTAATCGGCCACCTCATCTCGTGCGGCACGCAAGCCCGACAGAACCGAGTTTTGGCTCGCTCGGTTCGAACGATTTTCCTCAAATTTTCACTGTCCATTCGAATCACTAGTAAGTACATACTTGACAGGCCGTAACAAATCTGCTAACATGGTTTGTGATTCTCAGCCGCCGATCGATTCCCCCTGTTGCCGGCTTTAGTCCGGCTCATTCATTGCCTCTCTGCTTCGTTGCTTCCTTACAGGCGTGCCTGTTGTCGCCTCGTTGGAGCCCCGTTGCGCTCCCATGGGAAACGCCTTCTATCTCTTTTCCCTTGATGCCATTACATAACTTTTCTCCTCACAACGAGGGGGGTACACCCACCCCTATCAATCTCTCCCCCTCTTTCAACGGGAGACAGTGCCATTTTTCACTAACTCCTGTACTTGCCACACATCCAAAAAACGCGCCCGTAACTCCTTTCCTTGCCACACATCCAAAAACACAGGTATTTAAAGTCCTTTGTTTGCCACACATCCAAAAAATGGCGGGGGTGGGGGTCTTATTGTTAACTAGGCATGCTACGTCTATCCCGTTTACCCTGAGCCTCGAAGGGAGCGACCATCGGGAGTCGAGGGCTCTCTCTTGCCCGCCGCAGCGGGCAAGCCGCCGACGCAACGAGAATCGTGGATCGAGAAGGGGACGGTGGGCACGATGTATCGTGCCCCTACACAGACAAGAAACAATGAAGAAAGAGGCGGGCCTCAGGGCCGCCGCTACAAGGGCAACGGCAACGGTTATTTATGCTGCATTTATCTCGTTCTGGGGACAATTGTTGGAGGGATTGATACGCGCAGAGCTCTCCACCTTGGCAGGTATTGCCCTGTGCTCAGGGTTGGTGGTTAATTGAGGTTTCGGAGTAGGAAGGAGGCACGGTGAACTACTCGGCTCTCTTTCGATCCGCCCTGGTGGCGCTGCTCAGGAACAAGATGCGAAGCGTTCTGACGGTCCTGGGGATCACTATCGGGATTGCGGCGGTGATCTGCGTGGTGGCGATCGGCAAAGCGGGGCAGGCCCGCGTCGAGCAACAACTCAACAATCTTGGCGACAATTTTGTTTGGATCGAAGCGGGGGGCCGCGCGGTCAACGGGGTGCGCACGGGCACGCACGATACGAAAACGCTGGTAATGGCCGATGCGGTGGCTATTAAGAACCAAGTATCGCTCATCAAGAGCGTGTCGCCGAATGTGGATGATCCGGTGCAGGTCATCTATGGCAATCAGAACTGGCACACTTCCTACCGCGGTGTTACACCGGAATACTTCGAGATAAAGCGCTGGTACGTGGATCAAGGCGCCATCTTCTCGCAGGACGACGTGGACCGGGCGGCAGACGTCTGCACGATTGGGCGAACCGTCAAGGATCAACTGTTTGGCGTGGAAGATCCCATCGGGAAAGTGATCCGCGTCAACAATCTGCCGTGCAAAGTAGTGGCCACGCTTCATCCCAAGGGATTGTCCCTGGACGGGCGAGATCAAGACGACACTGTAATCATCCCCTACACCATGGCGCAAAAGAAGCTGAAAGGGATTACCTGGCTTGACGATATTTTGTGCTCCGCGGTATCGCAGGACGCAGTGAAGATGGCGGGGCAGGAGGCGACCGCGGTTCTGCGCGATCGCCATCATCTGCGTCCTGAAGAGGACGACGATTTCAATATTCGCAATCCCGAAGACATCATTCAGGCGCAACTCGAAGCGAGCAAGACACTGACGATCCTCCTGATTGCGATTGCCTCCGTTTCGCTGATCGTCGGTGGAATCGGGATCATGAACGTGATGCTTGTTTCGGTAACCGAGCGCACCCGCGAGATCGGAGTGCGCGTAGCGGTTGGAGCGACTGAAGAAGCGATCCAACTGCAGTTTCTAGGCGAATCCATCATGCTCAGCCTTGTGGGAGGCGCCGCGGGAGTGCTTTTGGGGATCCTGGGGTCGTATCTGGTTGGGCAGACCCTGCGTTGGCCGATCGAGATGTCGCTCGAAGCCATCGTGGTTGCGGCAATGTTCTCCGTGGCAGTGGGCGTGTTTTTCGGATACTACCCCGCGCGGAAGGCGTCACTGCTCGATCCCATTGAGGCGCTGCGGTACGAGTGAACGATTTTCGAGCATAGATTCCGGGGACCATAGATGAAGACAAGAAGCCGGTGGTTCATATTGGCGGGAGTGGTGGCCGCGGGAGGACTGTTCGCGGTCTTCGGACTGAACCGCAGCGCCCGAGCGCAACACTTTACGGCGAAAGTGGAACGAGGCGAGATCAACGATGTCGTGGAGGCGACGGGAACAATCAATGCGGTGATCACGGTGCAGGTGGGATCGCAAGTTTCGGGAACCATTGCGAAATTGAACGCCGATTTCAATTCCCGGGTTCACAAAGGTGATGTGGTCGCGCTCATCGACCCCGCTTTGTTCAAAGGGGCGATGCTGCAGGCCACGGCGGACTTGGAAAACGCGAAGGCCAACCTCGTGGCAGCGCGCGCCAACCTGGAAAAAGCGAAGGCCGGATTGGTGCAAACCAAAGCGGACTTCGATCGTGCAGTTCAGTTGACCAAAGATGGCGTGATGAGCGAGCAGCAGCGGGATCTTGCCAAGTCGAACTATGACTCAGCGAGTGCTTCCGTGGGCGCTGCCGCGGCAAACGTCACGCAGGCGGAGGCGCAGGTCAGTCAGAAGGACGCGGCTGTGGCGGTGGCGCAAACGAATCTGGATTATACGGTGATTCGTTCTCCGATCGACGGGACGGTTGTGGCGAGAAATGTCGATGTGGGGCAAACCGTGGCCGCATCACTGCAGGCGCCGACAATTTTTACGATCGCGCAGGACCTTACCAAGATGTGGGTTTATGCCAAGACGGACGAGTCGGACGTCGGCAACATCAAGATCGGGAAACCCGTGAGCTTCAAGGTGGACGCGTTCCCGAAGGATACTTTTCGCGGGGTGGTCAGCCAGGTGCGGATGAATGCGACCACGGTGCAAAGCGTGGTCACCTACGACACGATAATCGAATTCGCCAATCCCGAGCTGAAGCTGTTCCCCGGAATGACGGCATACGTAACCATTCCCGTGGCGACGGTGCAGAATGCGTTGAAGGTACCTAACACAGCGCTGCGGTACAAACCGCCACTGACGAGCGAGGAGATTCTGGCGATTTACAAACAATACGGGATCGAAGGAAACGAGCGAAAACAGGCCGCGGGTGACCCTGTCGCAGCCGGCGGTGGAGAGCAAACTGGTTCTGCGGCACCTGCTCCGGCTCGCGCACCAAAGACAGATACGGCTGTGGTGTGGAAACTTCATTCGGACAGCACAATGGAGCCAGTCAAGGTTTCTCTTGGAATCACGGATCATGCGTATACGGAAGTAAGCGCGGTTCTCAAAGGGGGACTGAAGGAGGGAGAGGACGTCGTTATACGCTCCGTGGCATCAAGAAATCAGGCTCCGGGCGGAATCCGGCGGTAAGAGGAGCAGCTCGAAGCGACGCTATGGAATCGATGCCGGCTGTCAACCAAATTGAAGCGACGCCAAGAGGCTCAGCGACGGGCGCGGTCATACGCGTCGAGGACGTGCACAAATACTACGATTTGGGCGAAACCCGCGTGCACGCGCTCCGCGGCGTAAGCCTGGAAATTCAGCGCGGCGAATTCGTGGCGATCATGGGAGCGAGCGGCAGCGGCAAGTCAACTTTCATGAACATACTTGGGTGTCTGGACCGGCCGAGCTCGGGACGATACTTGCTCGAAGGGATCGATGTCTCCGAGCACGATAAGAAGGCCTTGGCGCTGATTCGGAACCAGAAAATAGGATTTGTTTTCCAGGGCTTCAACTTGCTCGCACGGACGACCGCGCTCGAAAATACGGAGTTACCGACGCTTTACACAAAGATTGACAAGGCCGAGCGGGGGATACGCGCCGCGGAGGCGCTCGCGATGGTTGGACTCGCAGACCGCGCACAACACTTTCCGTCGCAGATGTCCGGGGGACAACAGCAACGCGTTGCAGTGGCGCGAGCGTTGGTAAACCGCCCGTCGATCCTGCTGGCCGACGAGCCCACCGGGAATCTGGATAGCCGCACCTCGGTCGAGATCATGGAGATCTTCCAAAACTTGAACGGCAAGGGATTGACCATTGTGTTGGTCACACACGAACACGACATCGCGTATTTCGCCAAACGTGTGCTGGTTTTCCGCGATGGAAAAATCCGCAAGGATGATCCTGTCCTCAATCGCCCTGCCGCCTCAGAAGTGCTCAAGACGTTGCCCACGCTTGAAGACTGAGCTCATTCAAGATTGCCTCATGACGTCTACGGCATGAAAAATCCGACGAAGGCGTTAGTGCGTGAGCAAGAGCGCGACTACCGGTTTGAAAACCGGATCACTAAGGCGACAACGGCAGAAGACCCTAGCAAGCGTTCTGTTCGGACTTAGTTGGCGGCGGGATAGTTGGATTTTTCGGCCCAGCGTTGGCGGATTGCGGCCAGAAACTTCTCCTTGTCGGCTTGCATCTGGCGGATGAGCGCTTGATTTTCGGTTTCTTCGTGCGCGGCGGCCCAGAGGACCATTTCCGCGAGGACGGGTGCAAGATCGATTCCCTTGGCAGTGAGGACGTAAATCAGCTTTCGGCCGTCCGAAGGGTCTTGTTCGGCGGCGACGATTCCATAAGATTGCAGCTTCCGCAGGCGATCCGCCAATATGTTCGTCGCGATTCCTTCGTAGGACTCGAGGAATTCCTTGTAGCTCCGAAATCCCCGGAGCATCATGTCACGCAGAATCAACAGCGACCAGCGGTCGCCCAGCATCTCCACGGAAGCATTCAGTGGACACCCCGACCGGCGCTTCGCACTAGGCTTCTTCTTTGGCACATTCAGATGCTAGCAGATTTCACTTGCATTTAACAAGTGACTTAATGCAGACTTATTTTCCTTATGCAAGCGGTCTTGATTTCGAAGGGGTTTCGAAGTAAAGGAGAAACTGCATGGCAACCGCAAAAGGGGAGTTTGTGAACCTCACCCAGATACCTGACATGGGGCGCTCAGATGCATTTGGTTGTAAGGGGTTGAATGGGGGAGGTCTTGACGCATGAAAAATCTCTTTGAAGCGGCGAGGGTGGAAGAAGTGAAGGAGCGGATGGCGCGGCTGAGGCCCGATAGCGAGCGGCTGTGGGGCAAGATGAATCCAGCGCAGGCGCTGGCGCATTGCTCCAGGGGGATAGAGTTGGCGGTAGGGGACAGGATTCCGCCGCGGTTGTTGCTAGGGCGGATCATTGGGCGGATGGTGAAGCCGATGGCGCTTGGGAACGACGCGCCGATGCGCCGGAATTCGCCGACGGTCAAGGATCTTGTGGTGCAGGATGAACGGGACCTGGGAACGGAACGGGAGCGGTTGCGCGGATTGATCGAACGGTTTGCCGCAGCCGGGCCGGCGGGGTGCACCACGCATCCGCATAGTTTCTTTGGGCGGCTGACACCGGAGGAGTGGGCGACGTTGATGTACAAGCATCTGGATCATCATCTGCGGCAGTTTGGGGTTTAGCGCAGGAGAGGGTTCAGTCTAATGGCGGACGAAATGGCTTAATTAGCATATCTGAAGCCAAGTAAGGAGAGAGGAATGAGCAAGGTAAGGGTATTGGTGGGCACCCGCAAAGGCGCGTTCGTCCTGACATCGGACGGAAAGCGGAAGCAGTGGGAAGTTAGTGGTCCCCACTTCGCGGGCTGGGAAATTTACCACCTCAAGGGATCACCCGCTGACCCCAATCGTCTGTTTGCGTCGCAAACCAGCGGTTGGTTCGGACAAATTATTCAGAGGTCCGATGACGGCGGGAAGACTTGGATACAGCCAGGGACGCCGCCCGGCGAAAAGGACGCTACGCCCGCGGGACCACCGAAGGGAGAGAGCAACAAGTTCGTGTACGACACGTCCGCAGAAACCGGGAAACCCCTCACGACGCATCAGTTTTATGACGGGACGCAGCATCCGTGGGAGTTTAAGCGGGTGTGGCATATCGAGCCGTCATTAAAGGATCCGGACACCGTGTACGCCGGGGTGGAAGATGCGGCGTTGTTCCGCTCGAAGGACGGCGGCAAGTCATGGCATGAACTTTCCGGCTTGCGCGGCCACGGGACCGGCCCCAAATGGCAGCCGGGCGCCGGCGGGATGTGCTTGCACACGATCATTCTCGATCCGAGCGACCCCGGCCGGATTTACATCGCCATTTCGGCCGCAGGCTCGTTCCGGACGGATGACGGCGGCAAGACGTGGCGACCGATCAACAAAGGATTGTTTTCGCAATACATTCCCGACCCGCATGCCGAGGTAGGCCATTGCGTTCACCACGTCGCGATGCACAAGTCGCGCCCGGGAGTGCTGTTCATGCAGAAGCACTGGGACGTGATGCGCAGCGACAACGCCGGCGATTCCTGGACCGAGGTCAGCGGGAACCTGCCGACGGACTTCGGGTTCGTGATCGACGTGCACGCGCACGAGCCGGAGACCGTCTACGTGGTGCCGATCAAGAGCGACGGAGAGCATTTTCCTCCCGAGGGGAAGCTGCGCGTGTATCGCAGCCGCACGGGCGGAAACGAATGGGAGGCGCTTACTAAAGGACTGCCGCAAAGCGACTGCTACGTTAACGTGCTGCGCGACGCGATGGCGGTGGACTCGCTCGATGAATGCGGCGTGTATTTCGGAACTACGGGCGGACAGGTGTACGCATCGACAGACGCCGGAGACAACTGGGCTCCCATTGTCGGGCATCTGCCGGCTGTGCTCTCCGTCGAGGTTCAGACGTTAGCATGATCCGAGTCGTACTCCCGCCACATTTGCGGGGGCTGGCGCGCGTGGCCGGCGAGGTGGAGCTCGACATCAAGGGCCCGGTCACGCAGCGGTCGGTGCTCGATGCATTGGAGGAGCGCTATCCGATGCTGCGCGGTACGATTCGCGACCACATCACGCAACAGCGGAGGCCGTTCCTGCGGTTCTTCGCCTGCGGGGAGGATTTTTCCCACGAGTTGCCGGACGCGCCGCTGCCCGACGCAGTCACTTCGGGGGCGGAACCTTTGTTAATCGTGGGGGCCATCGCGGGAGGCTAGGGGCTGGCGCGCAGAACCAACGGATCAAGGGCGAGAGTCGGAGTGCTTATCGAGATCCGTGAGGCGCTGGGTCATGACTTGAACTGCTTGCAAGAGTTCCTCGACGCCGACAGTGTCCGAATGGATTTGGCCGGCGGCGATTTCGCCGGTAATGGCGTTGCAAAGCTGGGTGGTGCGGCGCATACGCTCCGATACGAGCAGGGGGATAACGGTTTGCTGATCGTGTTGCTGTAACTGACGTTCCTGCCATTCCTGCACGGCCCATGCGGTCTTGCGGACATAATCGACGGCATCGCGGAATTCCGTGAGGATGCGCGCATCAATTCCGCCGGAACGAATGGATTCCTCCAGCTTGACAAGCTCAAAGCTTGTTTTCTTGAGTTGGAAGTTCGTGCCCCAAATAGTGGCGCTGGGGGCGAGCAGCTCGACAGCCACTCCTCTCAGGTGGCCTTCGCGACCCTGGCGTGTGGCCACCACGCGCGCCAATAAGGTTTCGCGCGAAAGAATTCCGGTCAACTCAACCTGGCTACCGATGCCGGGGTATCTCTTCATTTGAAGCAGACCACCCTGCAAATTCACTTCCGTGGCCTGGGCGGGTTCGACGACAGTCTTGCCGCCCGGCTCATGCCATTTAACTTCAACGGGAGAGACGACGGGAAAACGAGCGCTCCTGCGCTTTTCCGCTTGCTTCGGTATATGTCCACCGACTGCCTTATCCATGCGTGGGACCCCAAGAATAGGATTAAAACGATTTACAAAGAATTTCCGATTTCAATTTTACCTCTGTTCGAAACCATACGGCGCTACCTCTCGCCTGTCAATCGGAGATCGTGAAGAGATCGCGAAGACTGCCGGACCTGGGCAGGGTCCAGTGCACTCCAGCGGTGTAGGATAGGCGGTGCCGAACGCGAGGGAGGCAACTATGAATACGGACGACTTTCGGCGGATCGCCCTTAGCCTCGAAGGCGCAGAGGAGAGTTCGCACATGGGCAATCCGGATTTCCGGGTCGGCGGCAGAATTTTTGCGACGCTGTCCTCAGCAGGCCAGGGCTACGGGAACCTGATGCTCACGCTGGAACAGCAGACGGCTTTCGTGGAGGAACTTCCCGATGTTTTCCTTCCTATCGCAGGCGGATGGGGACGCATGGGAATGACGCACATCCGGCTGGCCGCGGCGAATGAGGACGTGTTGGCCGGGGCGTTACGCACGGCCTGGAAGCTACGGCTCGAGAAGAACGCAAAGCCGGGCCAGAAGAGCCGCGCTCCGGCCGCGCGGAACCGCGCAGCGAAGAGCCGGCGCAAGAAACGATGAGGGAGTGGCGCTTGGAAGCGCTCGCAGAAAGAGAATAGAACACGCTGCCTGTTTAGATTGCGATATACTCACGCCGTTTTGCTGCAAGTTCTTCAACATCTTCGAAAATATCCCGGAGGAGATCAAATGCGTCCATTGGCGATGTGTCTCGTTCTGAGCTTGCTGCTCGCGGTTTCCGCGCAAGCGCAGCAACCGGAGACTAAACCCATTTTCAAACTCCAGGAAGTAATGATCCCGATGCGAGACGGCGTACACCTGCAAACGGTGATCCTTACTCCTGTTGATCAGGATGGGCCGTTGCCGATCTTGTTCCGCCGTACGCCGTATGGAGTTCCGGACAAACCTCCTCAGCATATGCCGCCGGCAATGAAAGAGCTGGCGCAGGATGGGTATATTTTCGTGATTCAAAATTTACGGGGGCGATTTAAATCGGAGGGGGTGTTCAAACTTTCCTCCGAGGTCGACCTGAACGACCCCAAGGCCACCAATGAGACGACCGATGCCTACGACAGCATCGAGTGGCTGGTGAAAAACGTTCCAAACAACGACGGGAAGGCCGGCATGTACGGAGTCTCGTATGATGGCTTGACGACGGCGCTGACGCTGCTTCACCCGCACCCTGCGCTGAAGGCGATCAGCGAACAGGCGTCGCCAGTCGATCAGTGGATGAATGATGACGACCACCGCTACGGCGCGCTGCGCGAGAGTTACGACTTCGAGTACGCGGTGATGGAACAAGCGGACAAGAACAAGAATACAAATTTCCAGTTTGAGACTTACGACACCTATCAGTGGTATCTCGATCTCGGGCCGCTCTCCAATATCAACGCGAAATATCTTCACGGAAGCATTCCCTACTGGAATTCGACGATCGAGCATCCGGATTACGATGAGTTCTGGAAGAAAGAAGCGTGGGTCAACCAGCTTCACGCTTCCACGGTGCCCAATCTGAATGTCGCGGGATTTTGGGATCAGGAAGATCCCTGGGGGCCGTGGCAGATTTTCCGGCACGCCGGGGAGCATGATCCAGACCACACGAATTTCATTGTTGCGGGGCCGTGGTTTCACGGGCAATGGCGAAGCGCGAAAGGCGAAGGCATCGGGATTATTCCATTTGGGGGACACGAGACGGCGCGCGAGTTCCGCGAAAACATCGAGGCGCCGTTCTTTCGTTATTACTTGCACGGAAAGGGTGAGAAGCCAGCCTGGCAGGCCAGTACCTTTCAGAGCGGCTCGAATACCTGGCATACCTATGCGGTTTGGCCACCGAAGGAAACGCAGCAAACGAATCTGTATCTGCACGCGGATGGCACGCTGTCTTTCACTGCGCCTTCAGCGAGCCGAGGAGTTGGGCAGTACCGCGAATATGTCTCCGATCCTGCGAATCCTGTGCCGTACCGACAACGGCCTATTTCGCCGACTTATCCTGGCGGCGACTGGCGAACGTGGGAAGTGGCCGACCAGCGTTTCGTGGATCATCGGCCCGACGTTTTGAGTTTCGTGAGCGCGCCTCTCGATCACGATATCGTGGTCACGGGCCCGCTGGCCGCCGATCTTTTCGCTTCGACTTCCGGAAGCGATAGCGATTTCATTGTGAAGTTGATTGACGTTTATCCGGACGATGCGCAGAAGAATGACTGGGATCCTGAAGCCGGCCCCAAGCCGGGGCAATACGTACAATCTCTAAACGGATACGAACTGCCCATTGCGATGGAAGTTCGGCGCGGCCGGTACCTGTCGAGTTATGAGCGCCCGCAATCGCTCACACCGAATAAGCCGACCGAGTGGAATGTCCCTCTGCGCGACCACGACCATGTCTTCCTAAAAGGTCATCGACTGATGGTCCAGATTCAGTCGACTTGGTTTCCGATCATCGACAGAAATCCACAAAAATATGTGCCGAGCATCTATAAGGCCAGCGCTGCTGACTATATTCCAGCGACACAGCGCATTTATTGTTCACCAGCAATGCCTTCCCACATTGCGTTGCCGATCGTCCATTAGCCTGAAATCCGAAATTGAAGAGAGATTTCTCCGCTGCGGGACGGCAAAAACGGCCGTCCCTCCGGTCGAAATGACCAGTTTGTGATCGTCGGTAGGAAATGCAAAATCCAGGCCTTCTCATATTCCGTTGCCGGTCGTTCATTAGAATTTTCCGCGCAGGATGGTGACGGATGCGGGCGGAAGGACATAACGGGTGTCGGCGTCGCCGTTAATGGTGGACGTGACCTGCGGGCCGTCGGGATCGGCATAGCCCTCTTTGCGGGCGGGGTGCCACTGATATTGATTCTTGCCGAAGGTGATCATGGTGACGAGCCCAGAGAATGTGCCGGTGGAATTGGCGGTGGCATCGTGGAAAAGGACTTGAACAGAATGCGGATTGTCGTAGTCCTTGTTGATCAGCATGAGCGACCACTGGCCGTCGGGACGATGCACCGCGTAGGCGGTGACGAGCACGTTTCCTTCCGCATCCTTGATGTCGCTTGCGGCGGTGAAGAGCCGATGCTCGGCGTCCCGGGGTTCCACCCACTCTTGAGTGATAAGGTGCGCGGCAAAGTATTGCGAAATGCGCTGCCGAATTTGGTAATTCTTGTCGACCATGAACATGTGGTAGGTGCCCCAACTGTTTTTGCAGGCGGGATGAGCCGGGGAGTACGGCAGGTCGTGATAGTAGAAGGTCCCCTTGCCCCCGGCAGTCAGAAATCCAGCGAAGGAATCTGCGAGCCAAAGCGCGCCGAAAATCTCGACGGAGGCTTCTCCGCCGTGAGCGTTCGTTTCCGTGTCAAAGAGAGGCGTGCCCGGTGGCAAACCGTCGTCGCGCCACACTTGCATGATGTGAGTAATCAGCCGCGGCTCCTGGTAGAGATTTTTCCAAGGCGTTTCGCAGCCGTCGTACGGATAGTGCTCGAAAGACATGAAAGCGAAATCGGAAATGCGATTGTGGGCTTTGAGGTAGAGGAGAAAGCGGCCGAACCAGGAATCGCGGCCCTGGGCATCGCGCCAAGTCTTGATGTCTTCGGTGACGCCTTCGAATGCCGGGCCGCCGAGTTTCAAGCTGGGGTCCACGCGATGAAGCGCGGTTGCCCACTGAAGATATAGGGCCGCGTAGTCCTCAGGCACCATGTACTGGCCGTCGGCTTCTTCTCCCATCTCGATGTAGGAGATGGGATAGCGGCGTTTTTTTATGTAGGCGATTTGCGCGGCGGAATCTTCCGGCGTGCCGTAGAGCAGGGCAATCGGAACCATGGCGGGCAGTCCGCGCGTGATGCCGCTGGTGTAGAAAAGATCGAAGCCGGGCTGGTCGCCGGACTCCATACGATCGGGAGCGACGAAGAGATCGGAAGGCTCGTGCCAGGGATCGACGGAAGAACAGTAGGTGGCCGTTTGTTTCTGATCCGGCGAGTGGCGCACGAAATCCGTGAATTTGTCTTTCTCGTCGAGAGCGCCGAGATAGAGTTCCTTGATGGCATAGCCGACACAGTTCCGGCGGTCGCTCGCGCCGTGCGTGTCGCAAGTGTTTGAGGATTGCGTCATGAGAATGCGGGCGTATCTTAGCGGGACGGGCGAGGAGCTAAGGCGAAGGGTCACTGTTCCCGGCTTGCCGCTGGTTACACTTGCGGACGGGAAGGTCTTCCAATCACCGGAGGCTTGCTCGTCCATGGCGTCGCCGGTGCCGCTCCAATACTGGACTTCGTAGGCGCGAGCGTACGGTTCGGCCCAATCGATGCGGATGGCGTTGACGTTTTGTTGCGACTCCAGATCGATGACCACCCACTGCGGATGCAAAGAATCGTCCTGGCCGGTGAAGGCTTTGGTCAGGTAGGGATTGCTCTTCCAGTAGGTGTTCGGGTCGCCGTCGTCCAGACGCGAAAATCCATCGTCTTCTGTGCCGCCATTGCGCGTGAAGCCACGATGCCGCAAAGAGTAGCCATACGAGTGGCGGATCATCTCAGCGGTCGGGTTGGCGTCGCCGGTGAAGTAGCCTTTGCCTGCGGGATCGCTCCAGGTTCCCCTGGGATTCCAGTGCCAGGCCTGCACGAAGAGCTCGGTGTTTTGGCGATAGCTGATGGCGCCCCATCCGGCGGAGAGGATTTCCTTGATTTGCGGCGGGCTGAAAAATATATCCGTAGCGTTGCTCGGAACTCGATCGACAGTCGAGCCGAGTGCATAGAGAGGACTGAACGTGTTCACGACGTGGCTGGGGGTGGCGTCGACAGTGACGGTTTGCGCGGTGCATTGATACGATAGCGATGAGACTGCGATGAAGAGGAGAATGGGAAGAAGAGCTTTCGCGAACGGATTGCGGCATGCTCCGGAAATAATTGGTAATGCGCTTGAATGTCCCATAGTGTCTCCGACAGAATTCACGACGTAGCGCACGCATCCGGCAAAATTGTTTCCTCCGGAATACGGCCAGTTTGGAGAGAAAGAACATCACGCGGCTGGTATGATGTCAAGGCTTGTTTAAAACGATTTAGGCCAGTCTTTTGGCGTGCGTCTTGAGGGAGAAGGAGTACGGAAATGGTTGTGAGGGTGTTCGAAGAAAGAAACTCACTCGGTCAAGCGGCTTCGGAGCAGGCGGCGACGGCGATGCGCGACGCGATTGCGAAACGCGGACGGGCGCGCGTGGTGGCGGCGAGCGCGGCGTCACAGTTTGAATTTCTTGAGAATCTGACGGCAACGCCGGGCATCGATTGGAAGCACGTGGAGCTCTTTCACCTGGATGAATACATCGGATTGCCCATGAGCCATCCCGCGAGCTTCTGCAAATTCTTGCATGAACGATTGATCGGGAAGACGGGGATTACGCAGCATCACCTGCTCAACGGGGAAGAAGACCCCGCGGAGGTGATTCGCCAAACGAATCACGCGATCAGGGAGGCGCCGATCGACGTCGCGTTTGTGGGCATAGGGGAAAATGGACATCTAGCGTTCAACGATCCGCCCGCGGATTTCGAGACGGAGGAACCGTATATCGTCGTAAGCCTCGATGAAGCTTGCCGGCAACAACAAGTGGGCGAAGGATGGTTCAAGGATTTGGCGGCGGTGCCGAAGCGGGCGGTCTCGATGTCGGTGCGCCAGGTGCTGAAGGCGAAGGAGATCGTCGCGGTGGTGCCGGGTCCAAAGAAGGCACAAGCGATCAAGGCATGCTTCGATGGCAAAATCAGCCCGATGGCGCCGGCGTCGATCCTGCGCACACACGCGAATGCGACGATCTACCTCGATAGGGAGTCGGCGGCGCTGCTGAGTCCCGCGACACTATCGGCGCTAGCGGCGACTGCGTGAAACATGGCTGCTGATGCAGTTTCGCCGGGCACCGACTTGTGATGGCGAGCGCAGCGCAAAAATATTCCGCCCCCGCGGGGTCCGGCGGACGGAGGGTGATACCTTCGCTGCGCTGGTGGATCGGCGGAATCTTATTTGCCTCAACGGCCATCAACTACATCGACCGGCAAACGCTCTCGCTGTTGGCACCCTACCTGAAGAAGGACTATCACTGGACGAACACGGACTACGCAAGCATCGTGGTGGCGTTTCGCGTCGCGTACTCGATCGGCCAGACGCTGTGCGGCAGGCTGATGGACCGGGTTGGCACGAAGCGCGGCTTGACGATTACCGTTTTGTGGTACTCGATCGTGTCGATGCTGACGCCCTTAGCGAGAGGTTTCTACAGTTTTCTGGGATTCCGATTTTTGCTGGGGGCGGGAGAGTCGGGAAATTGGCCGGGAGCGACGAAAGCGGTTTCCGAGTGGTTTCCCAAACACGAACGAGGATTGGCGACGGCGCTCTTCGACAGCGGGTCATCGATCGGCGGAGCTGTCGCGCCTTTCATCGTTCTGTGGCTGTACTTTCGGTGGGGAATGCGGGCGGCGTTTGTCGTGCCGGGGCTGCTCGGTCTGGCGTGGCTTGTGGCCTGGCGCTGGCTGTATTACCGGCCGCAGGAGCATCCGCGCATCAGCGGCGCTGAGCGGCAAATGATCCTGGCGGACACTGCGGATGAGAACCTGGCAAGAAAAATGAGGCCGCGATGGCGCGATCTGCTGAAGCTGCCGCAGACGTGGGGAACGATCATCGCGCGGACATTCGCCGACCCGGTTTTCTTTTTCATCGCGGATTGGTTTCCGATTTATCTGGTGGCGAAAGGAATTTCGTTGAAGAGTGGGTTGATTGCGGTGTGGATTCCGTTCGTGGCGGCTGATCTGGGAAATTTTTTCGGCGGAGGAATGTCCGGCTATTTAATCAAATGGGGCTGGCCGGTTGGAAACGCGCGCAAAGCGATGGTGGTGTTTGGAGGCCTGGGCATGATGCTGCTGATCCCAACGGTGTTCACGGTGAAGCTGTGGGCGCTGACGGTGTTGTTCGCGGTAGCAACGTTTTGCTACGGGGCGTTCACCACAATCGCGAACGTCCTTCCATCGGATCTTTTTTATAACGAGTCCGTAGCCTCCGTCAGCGGCCTCAGCGGCACCGGCGCGGCGATTGGGACTATCATCGTGTTCGAATTGGCGGGACGCCTTTCCGATGCCCGGGTCGCGACGGGCACGCATTTGTTCGATCCACTGATGATCCTGTCCGGGCTGATTCCGTTCACCGGAATGATTCTGGTGCTGCTGCTGGTTCGGAATACGGAAGCGACCGATCGAGGACTTGTGCGCAGGATCTGAGGCGGCCATCGTGCGAGAAGGCGGGGAGTTCGAATGAGTCTGGAAGCTTTTCGAATCGAAGGCAAGAACGCGCTGGTTACCGGCTCGCGAAGAGGGTTGGGCGCGGCGATCGCGCTGGCGCTGGCGCAAGCAGGTGCGAACGTGGCGTGCCACGGACGCGAGCCGAAAGAGGCGAGCGTCTGCGAGGAGATCCGCGCGCTGGGGCGGCGTTCGGTTTATCTCAGCGGTGATGTGGCGGACACCCGAACGTGCGCGGCTTTGGTGGAGAAGACAGTCACTGGGCTTGGGACGATAGACATTCTTGTGAATAATGCGGGCGTCATCCGGCGCGCGCCGGCCGCGGAATATTCAGCCGCGTATTGGGACGAAGTTATCGCCGTTGACCTCACGGCTGTTTTTCGGCTTTCGCAGCTTGGCGGTCAGCAGATGCTGCGGCAGGGAACGCGGGGAAAGATCGTCAGCATCGCCTCCGTTCTTTCGTTTCAAGGAGGAGTGTTGGTGCCGGCTTATGCCGCAGCCAAAGGAGGAGTGGCGCAGCTCACGCGGGCGCTCGCAAACGAGTGGGCCGCGAAAGGAATCAACGTGAATGCCATCGCGCCCGGCTACATGGCGACTGACAACACAAAGGCGCTGCGGAACGACGCGACCCGCAGCCGGCAAATCCTCGAGCGGATTCCCGCGGGCCGGTGGGGCGAACCGGCGGACCTGACGGGAGCGGCGATGTTCTTGTGTTCGCCTGCCAGCGATTACGTTCACGGGCATGTTCTGGTGGTGGACGGCGGCTGGCTGGCGCGCTGACATGACCGCGGTGCCGGAATTGGTAGAGGGGGCGCGGGCCTGAGCTGACGAAAACGCCGTAAGGCGAAATGCGCGCTAGGGTTTTCCCGGCTGGTCGCCCTGGACGATGGGCAAATCTTTGCGATGGCTCCAGTCTTCCCAGGAACCGTCGTACATTTTCGCGTCATAGCCCAGCATTTTGGCGGTGAAATAAAGAACGGTGGCGCGCTGCCCGATGTGGCAATAACTGACCATGAGGTTCCCAGGCTTCAAGCCCGCCGCGCTGAACAGAGCCTTGAGCTGATCGGGACTTTTGAATTTGTTGGTGTCCTCATTCACGACGTTGAGGTAAGGAAGATTCGCAGCACCGGGGATGTGACCGTTGCGAGGATTTCCGTCGCTCTCTTTTCCCGTGTAGAACTCGTGCGTGCGCGCGTCGATGATGGTGACGGCCGGCTGAGACAGGTAGCTGCTAACCCACGCCGCGTCGGCGACGATTCCCTTGCGCGGAGCGGGCGTAATGAAACCTTTCGGCAGCTGCTTGTTGGCAGATGTAACGGGCTTACCCGCGGAACGCCAAGCGGGCAGGCCGCCATCGAGAATGGATGTGCGATCGCCAAGGCCCAGATAATCGAGGGTCCAATAAACGCGCGTGGTAGGAGTGACCCGGTTAGTTCCGAAATACAGGATTACGTGGGAGCGATTGGAAACGCCGAGATTTTCGAAGATGGAGACCAATTGCTCGACGGGCGGAAGTTCCAGCGTTAATCCCTGGCCTTCCGGAGTGGAAATACTGTCATACTCGAGAAATTGCGCGCCGGGAATGTGAGCTTTTTCGAAATCGGTTTTTTCACCGATTTGGAGGAGGACGAGAGAGGGATCGCTGAGATGTTCGCCGAGCCAGCCGGCAGTTACCAGCATCGGGACACGACCGGGGTTCGCTGCGGCTTTGGCAGGGACCTGCTGCGCCTGCGCGTCTGTGACGGCAAGGAAAAGCGCGAGAAACGATGCGCCAGCGAAAAGATATTTCATGAAGCACACTCCCGGGACCACCGCGTTGTTATAGCGTATAACGCTATATCGCATAACGCCATAGTGTCAAGCTCCTCCGATGTTACTAGTGATGCCGGGAGCGCCATGAGCGTATGAAGCGATTCCTGCTGATACGCGAGCGGAGCGCGCCGCGGAAATGCATGCTTCACGGGGTAAGGGGTTTTTGGTTTGCGGCGGCGATGGGGTAGGATGCTGCTCCGGTATTCGAGAGAAGATGGCGGAATCGAAACGATACGATGTTGCGGTAATCGGCGCGGGAGTGTTCGGCGCGTGGATCGCGTGGCACCTCGCGCGGCGCGGAAAGCGCGTCGTTTTGGCGGAAGCCTACGGGCCGGCGCATTCGCGCGCGAGTTCGGGGGACGAATCGCGCATCATTCGAATGGGTTATGGCGCGGACGAATTGTATACACGGTGGTCGATGCGTTCGCTCGCGCAGTGGAGGGAATTTTTCCAAGCGACGGGGCAAGCGCTGTTCCAAGAAACGGGAGTGTTGTGGCTTGGGGGAGAGCGCGATTTGCGATTGCGGTGCACAATCGAAACGCTCCGGCAATGCGGCGTCGCGTTCGAAGAGATGAACCGCAGCGCGCTCGAGAAGCGCTATCCGCAAATCGGCCTCGATGACGTGAGCATGGGTATTCTCGAGCCGCGGAGCGGCGTGCTGATCGCGCGGCGGGCCGTGGCGGCGGTGGTGAAGGATGCAGTGAAGCGCGGCGCGGAATATCGCGTGGCGCAAGTCAACGCGCCGCAAGGGACAGGATTCCCCAAATCGCTCAAGACGAGCGCGGGCGAGGAAATTGTCGCGGAGAGATTTGTATTCGCGTGCGGAGCCTGGCTCGGCAAGCTTTTCCCTCCAATTCTTGGGGCGCGCATCTTTCCGAGCCGGCAGGAAGTTTTCTATATCGGCGTGCCGGCAGGGGATTCGCGATTTGCATCGCCGGCGTTGCCGACGTTCTTGTTTCAAGAGGACGAAAGTTACGGAATGCCGGATCTGGAAAGCCGGGGGTTAAAAATCGCGCTCGACCGCCACGGGGAGAGGGTTGATCCCGATACGCAATCGCGACTGGTCTCCCCGCAATCGGCGGAGGAAATCCGGCGTTATGTGGCGCGGCGATTCCCTGTGCTGCGCGATGCGCCGATCGTTGAAACGCGCGTGTGCCAGTACGAAAATACATCGAGCGGAGACTTCCTGATCGATCGCCATCCGGAAATGGAGAACGTATGGTTCGCGGGAGGAGGGTCGGGACACGGGTTCAAGCATGGCCCGGTGGTCGGAGAATATTTGACTGGCCAACTTCTAGACGCGGCAAAACCTGAACCGCGATTCTCGCTGGCGACGAAGGAAACCACACAAGCGCGAGCAGTCTACTAATCGGATGGGATCGAGAACGCAGATCAGGTCTTCGCGGGCCGCCGCCGGGGAATAAGCGCAGGGGGAACGCGCTTTCCGCGGCGTGCTTTTTCGGCGTAGAGATGCTCGTCCGCTTCGGAGAGGAGCTTCTCGATGCGTTCACCGTCGCCGCGGTAAATGGCGATGCCAATGCTGGCGGAAAGCCGCGGAATTTCCTGATCTTCGGCCATCACCTGGCGGATGCGGCCGGCGACACGTCTGGCTTCATCCTCCTCTGTCTCGGGGAGAACGAGCGCAAATTCGTCGCCGCCGTAGCGCGCGGCGGTGTCAATGGCGCGGCAATGTATGCGCAAGAACTCAGCGGTGCGGCAGAGGGCGCGGCTTCCGACCAGGTGGCCGTAGGAATCGTTGATCTTTTTTAGTTCATCGAGGTCGAGGAGGAGGACGGCAAATGGCCGGCCATTGCGGTCGGTGCGCTCCGTTTCGTTCTCGAGTACATCCAGCAGGCGGCGATAGTTGGCGAGGCCGGTAAGGGGATCGCTTACGGCGAGATGGCGAACCTGTTCGAAAAGACGCGCATTGTCGAGGAGGGCGCCGCCGAGCGCAACAGTATAACCGAGCACGGTGAGGCCCTGAGAAAAGATAAACGGAGCGTCGAGCAAGCGCTCCGACTGGCAAGCGGCGAGCTGCGCCGCGAGATTGAGCCAGGCCGCGCCATAGATGGCGTTGTCGAAGGCGGTATCTTCGAGCTCGAGGCGGCGGCGAAACCAAATCAGGGCGATCGCAAAAATTACCGCAGGCAGGAGTTGTTGTGGACTGGGAATGACCGCGCCGGGATGCCGCGATACTTCCGGCGGCAAACGCCGCAAGGCCGCGGTGATCATGTAGGTCAGGGCGACAACCGTGAGCAAAGCGCCGGCGATCTCCAGACCAGTATGCCGGGAACGCGGCAGAAAATGCTCGACGAGGAGGGCGACGACCAGCAAGAGTGCCAGAATCATGCAGCCGATCCACAACACGACGGGCACCCAAAGTAGGTGAATGGGTTTGGCGCGGAGGAATTCAAAAAAGAGCACGCTCGAGCCCATGAGGACCGTGCCGGAGAGAAGAAATCCAGCGCCAAGAATCAGCGAAATACGATCCTGGTTGCCCTGAAAACGGACGAGGGTAACGGCGGCGAAAACGAAAGCAAGAAGCCCGGTGATGACTTGCAGATAACCTTGAAGAACGGGATCAGGATATGGAACGAATCGCCGCAGCCACATCGCGACAAGAAAAATCGCCAGGAATCCCGCGAGATGCGCGAAGAAAACACTGGCCGGGTCTCGGCCGTTAGGTTTGGAGTTTTCGCCCATAATGCACGCCCTGGACAAGGGCCGGGCGCCTATATAATTAGACTACTCTTAGACGCGCAATGTTGCAGGCACAAACAGAAAAAGCGAATCAAAAAAGTACCAGACCTGTGGAATATTTTCCCCTGAACGAAAGGACAGGTGTTTCCAGCGGACGAATCATACCTTGCTGAGAGGGATGATTTTGGCCTTGCGAGGCGGACTAAGTTCCCGCACAATGTTTGAATTAAAACGATTTAATGAAAGATCCATGAAAACGAGATCCCGGAAACGTCAAAAGAGAAAACCGCGCGCGCCCTTCCGACCAAAGAAACAGGCGGTTGCGGGACAGCACACACTGGCAGAACTTTTTTCGCAGCCGGCAATTTGGCGCGAAACCTCAGAACGGCTCGAACGACAAGGAATGCTGGGCAAGCTGACGGGGACTTTCTCCGCGCGGAAACCCTGGCTGTTTGTGGCCTGCGGATCGAGCTACTACCTTTCGCAATTGGTGGCTGACGTGTGGCAAGGGATGCTGGGCGTGCCCTGCTTGGGAATTCCAGCGTCGGAATTTCTTTTCGCCACGAAGGAAACGCTCCAGCGAAGCGGCGCGCAGCAGGCAGTGCTGGTTTCGCGCTCCGGAGAAACCACGGAAGTTTTGCGGGTGGCGGAAATTCTGAGGGCGGACCCGGCGATTTTGACTATGGGTGTGACGTGCAGCGCAAATAGTACGCTCGAGAAACTCTGCCTTCACACGCTCAAGCTTACATGGGCGAACGAGAAAAGTACGGTGATGACACGGTCGTTCACGTCCATGCTGCTGGCATTCGAGAGGCTCGGAGCAGCGCTTGCCGGAAGAACCGAATGGATAGCCGCGCTCGACGACCTTCCCGAAAAAGTCCAGCCATGGCTCAATGCCAACGCTGCTAAGATACAGACCTTCGGGGCAAAGCGGCGTTTCGCGGATCTGGTGTTTCTCGGTCAGGGGGCGCATTACTGGCTCGCCCACGAAGCGGCACTGAAGGTAACGGAGATGTCGTCTTCATACGCGCAGGCATATCACACGCTAGAATTCCGCCACGGGCCGCGAGCGATCGCGAGCCGGGACACGTTGATAACATTTTTCATTTCTGACGCGGCGGAGGCAGAAGAAACGGTTCTGGTTTCGGAATTGAAAGAACTGGGCGCGGCGATACTCGTGATTGTCAATCATGCGACACCGGCACTCGCACGCTCGAACCATCTGCTGGTCGAGCTGGGATTGGACAAGCCGGAATTCGCGCGGCTCGCGCCCGCGGCGATACCCGCGCAGCTTCTCGGCGCTTCCGTAGGGCTGCGCAAGGGCCTCAATCCGGATGCGCCGAAAAATCTAGACCGTGTGGTAACACTGGCCGATGATGGCGGCCGACCGCTCCATGGGAGGGGTGCTTGAGCACCGAAGCGGCTCCATCCACGACGAGCGCACCTCGCCTGCGGCGCGCGCTAACTCTAAGCGACCTGATCCTGTATGGCGTGATCGTCATTCAGCCGGTGGCCCCGATGTCCGTCTTCGGCGTGTTGAGCGAGCGCGGCCGCGGCCACGTTGTCACCGCGATTCTCATCGCCATGGTGGCGATGCTCTTCACCGGCATCAGCTACGGCCGGATGGCGCGGGCCTATCCGAGCGCGGGATCCGCTTTTACATATGTCGCGCAGGAAATCAATCCCGGCATAGGCTACGTGACCGGTTGGAGCATGGTGATGGATTACATGCTTAACCCGTTGATCTGCACGGTTTGGTGCGCGCAGCAAGCACACCAGTTCGCTCCGGGTGTTCCGGCCTGGGGCTGGAAATTCTTCTTCGCAGCGGTTTTCACGATGCTGAACATCCGCGGCATCAAGACCTCCGCTCGAATCAATACGGGCATGGCTATTTTCATGGGAGTGGTCATCGCGGGAATTTTCGTGGCGGCAGCGCGATATATTTTCGGCCACCCGCACGCGGAGCCTGGTTTTTTCCGCCGGCCGTTTTATGACCCTCAGACGTTCACATACGGGGGGCTGTTCGGGTGCACATCGATTGCGGTGTTAACGTACATCGGTTTTGACGGGATCTCGACTCTGTCGGAGGAAGCGGAAAATCCGCGCCGCAATATCCTGCTGGCAACGGTGTACACCTGCGTAGTGATCGGCATCCTTTCCGCGGTGGAAGTTTACGTTGCGCAGCTCATCTGGCCGGCCAGTGAGAAATTTCCCGATGTGGACACCGCCTACGTATACGTTGCCGCGCGAACGTGGCGATATTTCTTTCCCATCGTCGGGTTCACACTCTTGCTCGCCAATTTCGGCTCAGGGTTAGGGTCACAAATCGGCGCCGCGCGGCTGCTTTTCGGCATGGGGCGCAGCAACGCGCTGCCGAAATCATTCTTCGGCGTTGTTGATGAGAAGCATCGCGTGCCGAGGAACAACGTCATTTTCGTGGGCGTGGCGGCGCTCATCGGCGCTTTTGTGCTGGAAGCCGTGGCGGGATACAAATCCTTCGCGCAAGGCGCGCCTATCATGAATTCCGGAACGCTGATGAGCATCTTGAATGGAGACAAAGCCTACGCTCTAGGAGCGGAGATGCTGAATTTCGGCGCGCTCATCGCGTTTATGGGAGTGAATGCCGCAGCCTTCATCCGCTACTACGTGCGGGCCGCGGAGAAGAAACTGTGGAATCTTATTCCCCCGGTACTGGGATTTGTGATTTGCCTGGGGCTCTGGGTGAATCTGAGCCGCCCGGCAATGATTGTGGGCTCCATCTGGATGATCGCCGGCATCGCTTTCGGCGTGTGGAAGACGCGAGGCTTTCGCGAGCCGCTCTCATTCGAAATCCCCGCAGAGTAACGCCCCCAAGTTCCAATCCACGGTTGCAATTCGAGGGGCCTTCGCTAGATGATGATGCGCACGAAGGAGCGTTCCGGTGAGACGAGCGCGAGGCAAAGACGGCACGATCACGATGCGAGACGTCGCGAAAGCCAGCGGTTTCTCGCCCGCAACGGTTTCCATTGTCCTGAACAACGCGCCGCTCGCGCGGTACATGGCGCCGGCCACAAAAAAACGCATCGAAGAAACTGCAAAGAAACTGGGGTACCGGCCGAACGTCATGGCCCGCTTTCTGCGCAGCAACCGCAGCCACAGCGTCGGCTTGATGTTTTTCGACGTCACCGATCCCTACTGCACGCCCATTTTCCGCGGCATCGAAAACTCCCTCTACCAGGCGGGATACCTGGCGATTTTCGCGGACGCCCACAATGAGAAGAACCGTTTCGAACGGTATCTCGAAATGCTCCTCGAGCGTCACGTGGAAGCGCTCATCGTTGTCGCCAACTGGCTCTTCGTGGACATTCATCTGCTGGCCGATTTGGAGAAACGCAATATCCCCGCGGCAACCATCGGCTGGGAATTGCCCGGGGATGCGGTGAGCTCGGTAATGGTGGACAACGAAACGGGTGCACGGCTGGCCCTGGAACATCTCCACCAACTCGGGCACCGCAAAATCGCTTTCATACGGGGACCGAAAATGTTGATCGACAGCGCGCCGCGGTGGAAGGGCATTCAGAAATTCGCGCACAGCGCCGGCCTGAAGGTCGATCCCGGACTCGTTCTGCAACTTCCGGAATCGTTTGATGCCAACTCCAGTTTCGACAACGGTTTTCGTCTGACGGAAGAACTGCTGCACCGAAAAAAGCCCTTCACCGCGTTGATGGCGTTTGACGACCTCACTGCTTTGGGCGCGATGCGAGCCCTGACGAAGGCGGGAGTGAGAGTTCCGGAGCAATGCTCCCTCACGGGATTTGACGATGTGGCCTTCTCCTCTCTGGCCTCTTCGTCACTGACTACCGTGCGTCAACCGCTCGAAGCTATGGGGAGCCTCGCGGTCAACATCATCATGGAAGGAATCAACGCCGGGCTCGAAAAACGCGAGTGGAACGTGGTGAGGCACAAGATGCATCCGGAGCTGGTGATCCGCGATTCCACGCGGGCGCTTTCCGGCGGCTAGGCTGGCAGAAAGCCGCCGGCACAATCGCGGCGTCTACTTGGCGAAGTTACTCTCCCGCAGGTACGAACACTTCTGACGGCGTGAGGAACTCCACCTTGGGAAGCTCGGTGACCACGCGCACGCGCTCGAAGCGGCCCTTCTTTCCGCCGTTGCTCTCAAAGGTCAGGAGATACTGATTGCGCAGGTGGTCCTGAATTTCGTCGAGGTAAGGCTTGAAGGTGACAGGAACGCCGAATCCAAGATAAAAAGACTCCGCGCCGGTTTCTTCAGAGAGCTGGCTAAGATTGGACTGGGCATTGGAGACGCGGAAAAACCCACGCGCGCCATGTCCAGCGTCGGGGGCATAGATCGTCCAGACATTGATGTTCTGTTTTTGGGCGTGCTCGATAGTGGTATCAAGGTCGGGATTCAAGAGTTGCGGGCCGCCGCGGAAATAGTCAATCCCGGAAGAAAAGAGCAGGATCGAACGGCGCTCCCCCGCGGAAGGCCACCGCTTGATCAAATCTTGCAGTGCCAGATAAGGACTGGAAAACGCGCCCAACCCGCCAAGGGGAATACGCAACGCCTTTGCAGCTAAAGCGTGATCGGGGGTGAAGTCCTGAGCCAGCATGGCCGTGCCATTGCGCGCGTAAGCCACAGCGATAGAAGTGGTCTTTGGCTGAGCCATCATGAACGCTTTCAGATCGTTAAACTGTCCGGCGACGGTGCTGTCGAGCGAATCATCAATCAGAATGGCCAATTCGAGTGTTTCGCCGTGTCTCCAGTCCCCCACCTGGAGGCGCTCCTTACCTTGGTACAGCTGAACATCATCCTTAGAGATGGCGGGAGGAGGAACGTTCTTCTTTCCGACCGCCGTGACGGTCGTTGTGACCGCGCCTGGATTACCCGCCGTGGCGCTGGAACTCAAAATTCCCAACAGTGCGGCCGTGGCGCAAAAGGATAAACACAGCCGCTTCGAAAAAGTTTTCCGATTCATCAAAGTAATCTCCTTTATATTCCACTCCCATTAGATGCAGTCTGCGGGAGAATCGTATATACCTTTACAGGATCGTTATGAAGGCACTCAAAAGTGGTGGGAATGTCCGGGTCCCAAATCGCAGATGAATAGCCGCTCGGAATCGATCACGAAGATCGTCGGTAACTCGTTTGACTTGTGTGTGATCGGCGGCGGCGCGACCGGCGCGGGTTCCGCTTTGGACGCACAACTCCGAGGGCTGAAAACCGTGCTTGTCGACGCCGGCGATTTCGCTTCGGCGGCTTCCAGCGCATCAACGAAACTCATTCACGGGGGTGTGCGCTACCTTGAGCAAGCGATCAAGAAACTAAGCCTCGAGGAATACCGGATGGTCCGGCGGGCGCTGCACGAAAGAATTCACATGCTCGAGAACGCTCCCCACCTGACCTGTGCGACGGAGTTTCTGGTGCCGGTCTTCAGCTGGGTCGATGCGATTTACTATCGGGCTGGCATGAAAATGTACGATTGGATCGCGGGGAAAGACAATCTTCTCCCAAGCAGGTTTCTCTCGCGCGAAGAAGCTATTCGCCGCCTGCCGGCTATTCACCGAGAAGGTCTCCAGGGAGCAGTTTCTTATTCCGATGGCCAGTTTGATGATTCGCGTTACGACCTCGCGCTAGTAAAAAGCTTTGCCGAAGCGGGCGGTCAGGCTCTGAACTATGCGCGTGTCATTGGATTTTCAAAAACGCCGGAAGGGAAGCTTCTCGAAGCCAGGGTTCGAGACAGCTTTACGCAACAAGAATGGCTGTTGCATGCCCGCAGCTTTGTCAATGCGACGGGTCCGGCTTCTGATGCTATCCGCTTGATGGCGCAGCCCGAGGCTGCCAAACGCTTGCGACCGAGCAAGGGCGTCCACATCCTCTTCCTTCTTGAAAAGTTTTCCAGCTGCGATGCCCTGCTGGTCCCGAAAACGGAGGATGGCCGCGTGATTTTTGCGGTGCCCTGGCAAGGCCGCCTGCTCGTGGGCACGACCGATAACGAAGCCACGCAGGAAACCAGGATGGTCGTACTGCATGAAGAAGCCGAGTACCTCTTGCGGCAGCTGAATCCCTACCTGACCGAACCGCTCCGGATAGAACAGATCGTGAGCGGAATTGCGGGGCTGCGTCCGCTGGTGGCCGCGGGCCGAAACGTCAAGGATGGGGGCACAAAGGAGTTAATCCGTGACCATGAAGTGGAACTCGACACGAAGAGCGGTCTGGTCAGTATTCTTGGCGGCAAGTGGACAACGCACCGCTTGATGGCGGAGGACACGATTGATACCGTGCAGCGCGTTTTAACCGTGGACGTGTCGCACAGCAAGACCAGAGAATTCCGCCTTGCGGGCGGCGAGGGCTACACTCCGGATTACTGGCAAGCGCTGGTTAAAGAGTTTGCGGTGGGAGAAGAAACGGCCAGGCATCTCGCGGCAAAGTTCGGCACGCGAGCCAGGGAAGTTCTCGCGCTGACGCAATCGGATACAACGCTCGGCGCACCCCTGGTGAAGGGCCTGCCGACTATCTGGGCCGAAGTTGTCTATTGCGCGCGCGAAGAGATGGCGATGACCATTGAAGATATTCTGGCGCGGCGCATCGGCTTGCAACTTCTCGACTGGCGAAAAGCCATCGAAGCAGCGCCCAAAGTCGGGGAATTGCTGGCGCGCGAATTTCGCTGGTCCGTTGAAGAAGAAAGAAAGGCCGTCTTTGCGTACACGAGTAAAATCGATGAGTTTCTAAATGCTCTGGGGCTGGCCAAGGGATGAAACCGTGAAAAGTTACATCGGCGCGATCGATCAGGGAACGACGAGCACCAGGTTCTTGGTTTTTGACAAGGCGGCACGTATCGTTGCCGCTGCCCAAAAAGAGCACGAGCAGATATTTCCAAGACCCGGATGGGTCGAGCACGACGCCCTGGAAATTCTTCGGCGCACGCAGGAGGTGATTGGCGAGGCGCTCGCGCAGCGCGGGCTGAGCGCTTCGGACCTCTCCGCGATCGGCATCACCAATCAGCGCGAGACTACGGTGGTTTGGGAACGCGCCACGGGTCAGCCCATCGCAAACGCCATTGTGTGGCAGGACACGCGGGTTTCGGAAGAAGTAGCACGATTCGCGAGCAAAGGCGGTCAGGATCGTTTTCGCGCGCAAACGGGCCTGCCGCTCAGCACGTATTTCAGCAGTTTGAAACTGCGGTGGATTTTGAAGAATGTCTCCGGAGCGCGGGAAAAAGCTGCGACCGGGGAACTGCTTTTCGGAAATATTGACACCTTCCTGGTATGGAATCTTACCGGCGGGACGAAGGGCGGAGTGCATGTCACCGATGTGACGAACGCCAGCCGCACGCAGCTTCTCAATTTGAAAACGCTCGATTGGGATGCGGAACTGCTCGCGGCATTTGAAATTCCGCGTGTGATGCTTCCGGAAGTGCGCTCAAGCAGTGAAGTCTATGGCACGGCAGCCTTGCCGGGGATTTCCGGCGTTCCGGTTGCCGGGATTCTTGGGGATCAGCAAGCCGCGCTTGTGGGACAAGCCTGTTTCCGCCCCGGAGAAGTGAAGAACACTTACGGCACGGGATGCTTTCTGCTGATGAACACCGGCGAAAAGCTCGTGCCTTCGAAGTTTGGTTTGCTCACGACCGTCGCCTACAAGTTCGGAAGCGAGGCGGCGCGGTACGCGCTCGAGGGCAGCGTTGCCATTGCCGGAGCGCTCGTGCAGTGGGTGCGGGACAATCTCGGGATCATTCAAAAAAGCGCGGACATTGAGACGCTCGCGCGGACGGTCAATGACAATGGCGGAGTTTATTTTGTGCCGGCGTTTTCCGGGCTGTACGCGCCGTACTGGAAAGAAAACGCGCGGGGAGTTATCGCCGGCTTGACCCGTTATGCCAACAAGGGACATCTGGCCCGCGCAGTGCTTGAGGCCACGGCGTACCAAACGCGCGAAGTTGTGGAAGCCATGGAAAAAGACTCGCAAATCGCGCTGGCGAGTTTGCGAGTGGACGGCGGCATGGTCACGAACGATTTGCTCATGCAATTCCAGGCTGACATTCTGAATCGTGAGGTTGTGCGGCCCGTCATTCAGGAGACGACGGCGCTGGGCGCTGCTTATGCCGCAGGTCTTGCGGTCAAATTTTTCTCCGGAATCGATGAGTTGCGCGCGAACTGGGCAGCCGATCATGTTTGGCAGCCACATCTCGCGGAAACGCAGCGCGAGGTGCTTTACCGGCAGTGGAAGAAAGCGGTCACCCGTTCTTTCAATTGGATGGAATCCTGAAGCGGGAGGTATTGCATGACATCACCGATCCTCGGTGAATTTCTCGGCACGATGATTCTGGTTCTCTTGGGAAACGGCGTTGTCGCAGGAGTGCTGCTCAAGCGTTCGAAGGCGGAAGGCAGCGGATGGCTGGTCATCACGACGGGATGGGCGTTCGCGGTGATGGCCGGCGTTTTTACCGCCATCGCGTGCGGCAGCAGCGACGCACACTTGAATCCCGCGGTGACGATGGGATTTGCCGTGCGCGGCGGCGATTTTGCCAAGGTTGCGCCCTATGTCATAGCGCAAGTGCTCGGCGGGATCGTCGGTGGGGGGCTGGTCTGGCTGCACTATTTTCCTCATTGGAAAGAAACGCCGGACCCGGTGATGAAGCTCGGTTGCTTCTGCACGGCGCCGGCGATCCGCAGCCTCATCCCAAATTTTCTAAGCGAGGTCCTGGCGACATTTGTGCTCGTTTTCGTCGTCGGAGCAATTTTCTCGAAAAATGTTTCCGCCACGGGTCCCGCCGCGGGGCTAAGCGCCTATCTCGTCGGCAGTCTCGTCTGGGGCGTCGGCCTTTCGCTCGGTGGCACCACGGGATACGCCATCAATCCCGCGCGGGATTTTGGTCCACGCGTGGCGCACGCCATTCTGCCGGTCGCAGGCAAAGGCGGGTCGGATTGGGGTTACGCGCCGATTCCGGTGATTGGCCCGCTTGTTGGCGGCACGCTAGCCGGGTTGCTCTTGCGTGCGCTTTCGATCTAGCAGCAGCGAGAATTGTTCACTTCAGGACCGGCAGGACAATGCTGGACGCATTTTGTTTCGAATGGTACAGGTGCTCGGTGGCTTTCTGAAAATCCGACGGGGTCGCGTCCGGAATGTTCATGAATTTCTGCGGATTGCGGTCCGCCAATGGAAACCAGCTGCTCTGGATTTGCACCATGATGCGGTGTCCGCGTCGGAAAGTGTGATTGATATCCGGCAAGGAAAAGTTTAGTTCGGTGGCCGCTCCCGGGACGAAGGCCTCGGGCTTTTCAAAGCTGTTGCGGAATTTCCCGCGGAACGGTTCACCGCGCACCAGTTGCTGATACCCTCTCATCTCCACTTCTTTCGGGTTCGGATCGGGGCTTGGAAAATCAAACGGATAGACATCGATGAGCTTTACGACAAAATCCGAATCCGTTCCTGAAGTCGATACCCACAAACGCGGAGACACCGCACCAGCAACGGTGATGTCTTCCTCGAGCGGCGGCGTCTGATACACAAGCACGTCGGGACGCTTGGCAGCGTACCGCTGGTCGGCATCCATGTACTCTTGCGGAACATCCGTGGCGGGAAAATTCACGAACGGCACGGGATGCTCGGGGTCGCTTACGTATTCGTCAAACGCAGCGCTTTTTTCTTCGGGCGCGCTGGACGACAGCCGACCGCCGTCACGGAAGTAAAGGGTGCGCGCCTGTTCATGAGGAGGTGGCCAGGAATCGTAACGCCGCCAGACGTTCGAGCCTGTTTCGAACATGTACGCCCGCGGGAGTTTCGCGTCGCTTCCGTCTTTCAGATGTTCGCGGAAAAACGGCAAGAGGATGTTGTCGTTAAAAAAGTCGGAATTTTTCGCGGCGAAATTGATGTCACCGAGATGGTCGCCTTCCGTTCCTGCCCATCCGCCGTGCACCCAAGGGCCGATCACCAGCTTGTTCGATGTGCCTGGGTTGAATTCAGAAACCGCGCGATAAATTTTCCCCGGCCCAACCAGGTCTTCCGCATCGAACCAGCCGCCGACGGTCAGCACCGCGCAATGTACATTTTTCATGTGTCTGGAAATGTCGCGCGTCTGCCAGAAACTGTCGTAGTTGGGATGAGCCGCCTGGTCATCCCAATAAAAATTCGTGTCCTTCAAATAGAGTTTCTTCGCGTTCGCGAGTGTCCCCATCTGCAAGAAGAAGTCGTAGCCGTCGGTCGTGCCGTAATCAAACCGCGTCGATTCCACGGGTGGAGCGATTTCTTTGCGCGGCTTGAAGTAAACGTAGAAACCAAAGTTCGCCGCCAGCATGAACGCACCGTTGTGGTACGCATCGTCATTCATGTACAGATCGGTCACCGGCGCTTGTGGCGACGCCGCTTTGAGCGCGGGATGCGAATCGATGATCCCGGCGGCGGCATAAAATCCCGGATAGGAAATCCCCCAGATGCCGGCCTTGCCGTTGTTGTTTGGAACATTATGCAGGAGCCATTCGATGGTGTCGTAGGTGTCCGTGCTTTCGTCGACGTCGGTGGGCGATTTCTTCACATCCTTGTGCGGCGTCATTTCAACAAAAGTTCCTTCCGACATGTACCGGCCGCGAACATCCTGATAGACAAAAATGAACCCGTCTCGCGCAAAATTCGGCGCAGGGCCTAACCGCTTGGGATACCTATCCGCACCGTAAGGGCGAATGCTGTACGGAGTGCGATCGATCAGGAAAGGGTAGGACTGCGAAGTATCTTTCGGTGCGTAAATGGCGGTGAAGAGTTTCGCGCCGTCTCGCATGGGAATCCTAAATTCGTACTTTGTGTAATGTGCCTTAAGGTCGAACTCTGGCTGGACGTCTTGTTTTGCCTGCGCGCGTAACGATTTTAGCGGCCCCGCGGACAAGGCAACAAGCGCAGTGAAACACAGCACGGCACCCAACACTCTATTTGTTTGGTTCAACCTCAGCATTGGCTCAGTCCTCCGGAAGTAGTGCAGGGAAAGAAACGCGCGCAAAGATACCGTCCAAGGCGGAGCGTGTCAATTCTTCCTTCGTTTCTTCGAGACCAAACAAAAGTATATTTTCGCAGCTTCTATAATAATGAGGGAAGGAGATGGTCGGGGCGAAAGGATTTGAACCTTCGACCTCCTGGTCCCGAACCAGGCGCGCTAGCCAGGCTGCGCTACGCCCCGACCGACTCGCTCAGTGCTATGCGGTAATCCTGAGCGGGTTAACAGATTAACATAGCTCCGAAGTCGCGGCTAGGTTCTGGATTTAAGCCATTGCGGCTGAAGAAGAGAAGCGCCGTTTGCTTTCCGCAGAGCGCAAAGTAGGATTGATGTTTCCAGACCGCGCGCAAACGCAAAAATCTCAAGGCTTCTGAACCTGGGCCGGCTGCAAACCTGTATCCGCCTTGCTCCAAAGTTTTTCGGCGGCGGCGAATTGTTCTTTTGCGCCGGAGGCATTCCCCTTGTGTTCCGCCACAAGCCCGAGAGCGAAGTATCCTCCCGCGTAACTCGGATCATGTTCGACCAATTTCTGGGCAGAGGATTCAGCGAGTTCCCAGTCGCCCGCCTCTCGTGCCACGCGCGCAATGTATTCAAGCTGGAACACCGCCTCGCTCCAGGCATCGGGTCCTGGCACTGCAACGATGTCCTTCTCGATTCCCTCCATCAATCGGTTCCCCTGGTTCCAGTCTTTCTCGCGCAGCATAAGTTCAGCGCGCAGCAGCACTGCATCGGACAACGCCTTGAGAACCGCGGCGTGCATCTGCTCCGTTTCACGTTCCGCCAGCGACAACTCGCTTCTTGCGTCTTCTTCGCGGTTCATCGCAAGAAGCGCCCGCCCGGCTAGCGCATGCCCCGCGTAGCGGGCCATGGGCCAAGGGCTCTTGATCAGTTCTTGCGATGCGTCGAGAGCTTCCTGAGCCCGGCCCCGGTCCAGCAGAAACTCCGGCCACGCTTTGCGGTTGTAGTCCGCCAAATCAACATGCACCGGCAGCGAAAATGCTTGACGAAACGCGGCCTCAGCGGCTTTCATTTGCCCCAGCGCCTCATAACTCATGGCCAGAAGTTGCAGGTTATGCGCGTGGTGCCAGTCGAGCTCGGGAGAAACGTTCTCGGCGCGATAATAGGCGTCCTCCAACTCTTCCGCCTTGAGAAATTCCTGTATTGCTTCCTCGGTTCGTCCGGCTCGCCGGAGACTGTGCCCGCGCATGTGGTGCGCGTGAGGAATCGCCGGCGCCAGCCGTGCATAGATTTCGCTCTCTGCCAGCGCCTCTTTCAGCGGACCTTGGTTCTCGTAGGTATGCGCAAGATAGTGATGTGCTACGAAATTGTCCGGTGAGAGCTTGAGAGCCGTCTCGTAAAACGCGATCGTGTCCTCGCCGCCGCCCTGCCCGTGGGCCGTGGGAGTGCCCTCATCGGCCAGACCGCGCAAGACCCACAGCCACGGATCGTTGGGCCTGGCCTTCAGAGCGTCCAGGACGGCTTGGCGATAAGCGAAATATCTCTGCAGGTTTCCGCTATCCTGGAGGTACTCCAATTGCCGCGCGCGAATCGTTAAGCGAGCGCGCTCCCGGTCGCTGGTCTTTGCTGCCAGGGATTGTGCCTTCTCGAAAGCCGCCTTCGCTGCCGGTAGATCTTGTAAACCGACGTACGAATCGCTCAAGCCAACATACGCCATGGCCAGAGAAGGATCGAGCCGCAGGGCTTGGTTAAACGAGCGCGTCGCCTCAATCCAAACGTAGGAATTCAGATATGCCACTCCCTGGTCGTAATAGGCCTGCGCCTCGGGCGACGAGGTAGTCACCTGATCATGGACCTTGCCGATTCCCTCCCGGAGAGGCAGCGGGCGCTCAAGCAACTCTTTGGGAACCCAGTCGGCGGCACCTGTTGGTTCGTGGCCTTCGTGTTGCGCAGCGGCAGGTGGAGGAGCCAGCGATAGTCCCAGCGCACAAAATACAAAGAGCAGCACCCGCGCGATGCCAGCCCCCGATCGCGCGCCATCAGCGTTGCTCCGATCTTGTGGCAGAGCCAACATTCTTAAATCTCCGTAATCTCGACACTCCTCATATAGTAGCCGAGGTCCAACCGCCGCGCCGCAACACCCGGCTCATTCACGCGCAACCGAATCAAACGTGTGCCGGTCTGCCTCGGCGACCATGCGTGGGTCCAAAAACTCCAGGGATCGTTGGCAGTCTGCTGGAAATTGTCCACGGCGACATAGTTCTCTTCAGGATTGAACCGGATCTCGAGAGTTTTGAGCGGGCGAGATCCCCCCCAAAGAATTCCCACAATCTTGTATTTGATTTTTTCTCCGACAACCCATTTCTCGATTCGAATCGGCATCGCCGCTTGTTCTACTGTTGCCGGCTTATACTCCCGCGCGAGCCGTGGCACGCCGGTCTGCATTGTCCTGGCAGCATATTCTTCCATCTGCGAGGTGGCTGCGGCCGTGTCATCCACGATGGTGATCTCGTTCACCCACTTGATGCAGGCGCAGCCATACCAGCCGGGAACAACCAGCCGCACCGGCGCTCCATGGTCTCTCGTGAGGGGGCTGCCGTTCATTTCCGTCGCTAGGAATGCGCGAGCTGCTTTTAAATCGTCCCACGTGAATATCCAGCTTGCTCCGGGGACGGAACTGACCGATTTCGCCGCGTAGGTGTCAAAACCCGAGATTAACACGCGGGTTGACTCTGGCTTGCTCTTGGCACCCTCGAAGAGTTCCGTCACCGGCACTCCTGTCCAGTCCGCCACGCTCATCAATCCAAAGTGCCCGCTTCGCGCATTGCCGGCACACTCCATCAGGTGGAGGCCCATGGGCGAGGCCATTTTTTTCAACTCCTCGATGTTGAGCTCGAATGGTTTCGCCGCGAGGCCGCCCATCTGGACCCGCCAAGCTTTTTGCGAGTCCAGCAAATCCGAAGCCGCTGTCCGAACGTAGAATTTTTCAGTTGGAGTGACTGCATTTTCCGGATTCAGGGTCGAAAGATCGGTATATAGCCGCCCATCGAGTTCCGCGCCTAGGAGGGTCTCCATCGATACACTGGCTTCCTTGGAAAAAGCGATCGTGCCCAGCTGCTTTCCCCCCGTAAACGGATCCAGCGCCGGACTTTGCAGAGGCCTCGGCCAGGCGATTTTCTCAAAGCCAACCAGCAGCGCGCCGCCGGCAATCAGTGAGCTTTGCAGCAGTTCCCTGCGGCTCAAGTTTCTACCGAATCCTCTCGTCGTGCCGGCGCGAAACTGGGATTTTCTGTTCATATCTGGAAAGTAGAAAGCTTACACCGGCGATTTACGCCGTGCCGCAAAAAGAAAGGCCCTCGGACTTGCCGAGGGCCTTTCGGAAGGTGTGGTTTGTAATGCTTCAGAACTCGAACCGGGCCGCGAACTCCATTTCGCGTTGACCTCCGCGCGGTCCGGCCGTCGCGGATACTTGGCCGAACGTCGAGGGAGAAGTCGGGTCAAGTGAAGCAAACACGTCGCTGAAGTTGACGTTGTTAAAAACATTGAACGCTGTCACGCGGAACTGCAGGTGCTGCCTTTCACTCCAGGGCAAAGTGAAGGTCTTATAGGCGCCCATGTCCGTGACGAAGTAAGCGGGCCCGCGGAAACTGTTCCGCGCCCCATCCCCCCCCGGAAGGGTGGGAACGATCGAATTGAGAATACCTGCCGGGTCGGAAAACAAATTGGGGAAACACTGTGTTGGGCTCGGTGGATTCAAAGGCCCGCAGCGTTTCAGGCTTGTGCTGATCGTCTGCGTCAGCGACGAATTGGGTGTCTGGAAGAAGTTGGTAGGGAAATTAAAGCCGTTCGCCGCACCCAGCGGGAAACCGGTATGGAACCGCAGTGTCCCTGTCCATTGCCAGCCTCCAATCACTGCATTTTTCATCCACCCGGAATTGGCGCCGAATCTCTTGCCTTTGCCAAACGGCAGGTCCGCCACCCAGAAACCATTCACGTTATGCCGGAGGTCAAAATCCGATGCCGCCCGGTTGGCTCGCAAGTCGAAAGGATTTTGAATCAAGCCGTTAAGCGTTCCAGCCGACAGGAATGCGTTCGGTACGTTGTCCTGGTTTTCAGTGCCCGAGGTGTTGTCAATTCCCTTCGAATAGACGTAGTTAACACCATAGACCACCGGCCCGGAGGATTTCCGGACGGAGACCTGAAGGCTGTGGTAGTTCGAGTTGCCGAAGTTTGTCCAGCCCGGCAGCGATGAGAATTGCGGGGTAAAGAGAACGAAACCGTCCCCCTGCGGGTCCACCTTGGAATTCCAAGGTGAGGGCAGCCCCGTCAAGCCGGCGATGTCCATCAAGAAAATGGCGCAGGACCAACTCGGACTGCCCCCAGTGTCCTGCATAACATAGGAATAGAAGGCCTGGGTGGGAGTCAGGTTGCCGGGTCCGCCGAACGTTGCGGTCAAGGCTTGCTGCATATTCGGGAGCATGTCATCAAAGAACGGAATCGATTTGATGGTCTTGAGTTGAGCCAAATTTGTCGGATCGATCTTGGGGAGGTTTACGAACAGATTTGGTCCCCCCAATTTGACGATCTGATCGTATGCCTGGAAAAGGGTCATTTTCGACTTCGGATCCGTGATGTTGAGATACTGGGCGTAATCCGTCTTGGCCAAAAGCCTCCTGCCCAGTGTTCCGACGTAGGCGACGTCCAAAACGATCTTCTTTGCCAGCTCTCGTTGGATCCCGACGTTTATGTCGATCGTATAAGGTGTGTGCAGGTGGTTGTCGATGACGAAACCGAGATTAGACGTATCCGAGGCCGGCTTGAACGGAAACTTCACCGAAGTTATCGGAGGAAAGAAGTCGCTCAAAGGCGGCAACCCTGTGCAACCGGTGAATGTGCAGCTTCCCGAAAAGCGCGGCGCCCCCGTGCCCGAACCTGAGGGACACGTTGCGCCAGACGGGAATGTTCCGAAGCAGAACTGCTGCGATCCGTCAATCAATGGCGTGAAAACACCGGGCGAGCCCTGCAGATCTGTCTCCGCTGCCATCGCTTGACCGAGGCGATCGAAGAAAAACCCCCCGCCGAGCCGAATGGAAGTCTTCCCGGGTCCGCCGAAGATGGCTTTGAGAAGTCCGTCTTGGTACCCCGGGCTCCATGCCAAGGCCATGCGGGGCGCAAAGTCCTTCTTATTTGGTTCGAACCAAGAAGATTTGCCGTTAGCGCGGCCGGCGAGATTCCAGCTCAGGAGCGGCGAGGCATCGGAGGGAATCCCATTGACTTGATTGATCTCTCGCTGCGCGAGCCATTGATGGATGTCCACACTAACGGCTGTCTGCTGGCCGTGTGTTTCCCAAGGAGGCGTGGCGTAGGCCCAGCGCAGCCCCACTGTGAACGTCAGATTACTCTTCAGGCGCCAGCTATCCTGCCCGTAAAGTTCGTAATCGTTTTCTGCGAATTCGCGATGCTCCGGAGTTCCTTGAGCAAAAACATTGCCGGAATGCGCATCCGCGGCGAACACGGTATTTACCTGCGTAATGGCACCCGTCAGCGCCATCATTGCGCGTGTCACGGCGGTCACATTGTCTTCTGCGGGGAATGCCGCTCCGGGACCCGGGGCGCCCAATGATAGGGCAGCATCCTGGCAAAGGCCCTGGCAGAACCCATTATTGATTACGAAATTCGGGAAGGATTGTGTTTCGTCCAGGCGATGATTCCGAAGATAACGCAACGCGCCACCGAACTGTACGGTGTGCCGCCCCTTGGTCCAGCTAACGTCATCCTTGATTTCGTGCACCGGGAGCTGGTGACCAAAAGCGCGGCTGAAGTTTTCGATGTCCGTAAAGCTGCGCACGTTAAACAGCGGCCCCTGCGCTCCACTTTGCGATACCCCGAGCCGCGTGAACGTGTAGTGCAAGCTGTTCGTAATGCTATTTCGGATTTGCCCCGTGTAGCCGACGGTTGCCCCTCGGCTATTGTTGAGCAGCGTCGAGGTCGGCGCTTCACCAGGGAAATTGGCTTCGATCAAGTTGGTGCTTAGGCCACCGAGAACGCCCCGCGCGTAAATGGCGTGACGCCCATCCCTTGTGAGATTGTAGTCCAGGCGCGCGGTGTAGACGTTATTTGAGGTGGATTCCGGGGCATTAAACACCAGCCCGTTGAAAGCTAGGGCCCGTGTGTCATCAAAAGCCTGCGCGGGATCGTTGCCGTGGGGAAGTTGTGCCATGTAGTTGATCATGGCCTGGTTGACGCCCAATCCTGCGGGATCGATCGACTGAAATTGTGCCGGCGTCAGTCCAAACGTTCCGGGTGCCATCGTAAACGATTTTCCGCCTAGCCCTTGCACGACATTCCCGCCGGGGCACACTTGCGCCGCACTTTGAGTTGCCGTTGGCGCGCACGCATAAACTAATACGCCAGCCCGGAGGGCGTCCGAAGGAACTTGACGCGGCGTAACCGAGAAAGAACTGGCCTCGCGGCGCTCTTCATTATCCAGGAAAAAAAAGAACCGGTCCTTCTTGATTGGCCCGCCAAGCGAGCCGCCGGCGATGTTACGCTGCAATTTTGGACGCCCAATTCGGGGTTGCGCCAGAAGATTGAAAAACGAATTCGCGGTGGCGCCGCTGGTGCGGTAATACCAGCGCACGTTTCCGTGGAATTGGTCAGTGCCGCTCTTCGTGACCAGTGCTACCTGCGCGCCGGACGCCACGCCATCGGTGGCGTTCGCATTGGCCGTCGTGACTCGGAATTCCTGCACGGAATCGAGCGTGACCGGCAGCGCGCTGGTGAACGCCGCCTGGTTTTGCCAGTCGTTCACGTCACCACCGTCAAGTGTTACGTTCGTCTGGTTGCCGCGAACTCCGTTGACAACACCTTCCCGGCCATCCAGCGTGCTGATGTCCCCCTGCGACAGCCGGTCCGTATCCGAATTCCCGGTAAACACAACGCCCGGCTGCAACGTCAACAAATTGACCACATTGCGCGCCAGGAACGGAAGCTCTTTCACTTCCTTTTCATCGAACGGATTTCCCGTCGTGGCATCTTGCGTGTTGATCGCCGGAGCAGCACCGCTTACTTCGATGCTCTGCGTGACCTCGCCCAACTCGAGTTTAACGTCGAGCCGCCTGGTCGTGGCGATTTGCAATTCCACGTTTTCCTCAACGGTGGTGCGGAAACCCTTGAGCTCCACGCGCACGGTATACACGCCGGGAGGGAGCGCTTGAAGTTGGTAGTGACCAGTGGCATCGGTGTCGATTGATCTACCCGTTGCCGACCCGGCTGGTGTCACTGTTACTTTGGCGCCCGCAACCGCAGCTCCTTGAGGATCTACTACATCACCGTTGATGGCTGTTGTGCCCGTCTGCCCCCACGTGCAAGCGATCGCGATCATCGATACAACCAAGCAAACCAATACATCGCGCTTAATAAAAGACCACAACATAGACCGCTCCTTTTCTCGCACCATTAGCAGTTTTTGAAAAATGACAGGAGGTACAATCCGCTAAGACAACCTACCACCCTGGCAATGGGATATGCCAGACGGTCGGACTTGCAGTCCTTAAGACCCTCGGATTACCACTCCCATCCACTCGCGCCAACTTGCAGTGTCGAGATTTTTAGACCAATCTCACGGAGAAGTCAAGAAATGTTCTATGAAATCGGCGAATGGAACGCCTAGCTCCAAATATGCAGTACTAGAACTCACTTGCTTCCGAGCCGCAACAGCTTCGCTTCCGTAATCGCCCCAATCTCCCGGATGGGCCCAAGAATGGAAGCAGCCACCGGGCCATCCAGTTGCACTAGTGAAATGGCCTCGGCTCCGCGCTCTGCCGCGCGCCTCCCCAACGCAAAAGTCGCAATATTCACGCCGAGTCTTCCGAGCGTCGTGCCCACCTTCCCGACCACCCCGGGCTCGTCCCGGTTGCGCAAATAGAGAATTGTCCCCTCGAGTTGCGCCTCCAGCGGGATGCCGTCGATTGCCAGCACGCGGGGCGATCCATCATGCAAAACCGTTCCTTCGGCCGCGAATGCCGCCGCGCCTGTTTTCTCCGGGAGCGCCGCAACTTCCAGCGTATTCGGGAATCCGTGTTCCCGCCGTCGCGTTTCCTCTTCTACTTTCAACCCCCGCGCCGCCGCCACGGCCGGTGCATTGACCACGTTCACCTTCTCGTCGAGCACTTCGTTCAGGACCCCTGCCAGCACCGCGCTCCGCAGCAAATGCGTACCCACCTCTGCCACTTCGCCCGCGTAGCGAATCCGGATTCGCGCCGGCCGCGACGCTGCCGCCTGCGACACCAGCGACCCCAGCCGCTCCGCAAGCTCTAGATATGGCTGCACTCGCCGGTATTGCTCTACCGATAGCGCCGGCAGATTCACCGCGTTTCGAATCACGCCTTCCGCCAGATAATCCCGCACCTGCACGGCGATCTGCGTCCCCACTTCTTCTTGCGCTTCCGCTGTCGACCCCGCCACGTGGGGCGTCGCAATTACGTTTGGCAAGCCGATCAGCGGAGAATTCTTCGGCGGCTCCTCGGCGAACACATCCAGCGCCGCTCCCGCCAATTTCCCGCTCTTCAGCGCATCCGCCAGCGCCGCTTCGTCGATCAACTCTCCCCGCGCCGCATTCACCAGCCGCGCGCCTTTCTTCATTTTCTCGAGTGTATTCGCGTTGATCAGGTTTTGCGTCGCGGGACTCAGCGCCGCGTGCAGCGAGACAAAATCGCTCTCCGCCAGCAATGTCTCGAGCGGCACCAGCTCCACCGACACTTCATGCGCTGCCGCTTCGCTGATAAACGGGTCATAACCCAGCACGCGCATGTCAAACGCCTCCGCTCGCACCGCTACTTCACTTCCAATGCGTCCCAACCCGATCAGCCCTAGAGTTTTCCCGCGCACTTCTGTTCCTGCCGCGCTCGATTTCTCCCACCGCCCCTCGTGAACCGCCTTGTCCAGCCGCGGCACCTGCCTCGCCAGAGCCAACAGCAGCGCAAACGTGTGTTCGGCCACGCTCACCGCGTTCCCGCCCGGAGTGCTCATCACCAGAACGCCGCGCTTTGTTGCTTCCGGCAGATCGATATTGTCCACACCGACGCCCGCGCGCCCCACCACGCGCAGCTTCCGCGCCTTATCCAGCAACTCGGCGGTCACGCGCGTCGCGCTCCGCACAATCAGCGCATCCGCATCGGCGATCTCGGCGCTCAGCGTCTCCTTCGTCGTCAGCGCTACGTTCCATCCCCCCTGCTGCTTCAGCAGTTCCACTCCGCGCTCGCTGATCTTGTCCGCCACAATGACTTTCATGCCGCCTCGAGTTTCTTGCAGGAATTTCAAGTGATGAATAATTTATCTACGGTAACCAGCTCTCCTCGGCCTGTCAAATAAGTCTCCCCAAACTCTCCGTGACCTCTGTGCGCCAATCTTCGTGCGCTCTGCGTTAGTTCTTTCCGTTTACTTCTCTGACGTCTTCCTCTGCTATATTCAACCATCGAGGAATCGCCATGAGTCTCGCCGAAAAAATCCAGAAAGACATGACCGACGCCATGCGCGCCAAGGACGAGCTCCGCCTCAGCGTCTTGCGCGGCATCAAGTCCGCCATCAAGCTCAAGGAAGTCGAAAAAATCCGCGCACTCGACGAGACCGAATCGATTCAGATCCTGCAAACTCTCGTAAAGCAGCGCAAGGAATCCATCGAGCAATTCACCAAGGGCAACCGTCTAGACCTCGCCGGCAAGGAAACAAAAGAGCTCGCAATCATCGAAACTTATCTTCCCGCCGGGGCCACCGACGCCGAAATGGACGCCGCCATCGCCAAGGCCATCGCCGATACTGGAGCGAATTCCATCAAGCAGATGGGCGCCGTAGTCAAAGCCGCCAAAGCCGCCCTCGAAGGCAAAACCGTCGACGGCAAGGCCCTCAGCGACCGCGTCCGCGCTCGACTGTCCTGACGCTCACCGATCACCGATTCATCCTGATCCTCGAACGCGTTGTCATCCTGAGGCTACCCGACGAGGGTAGCCGAAGGATCTCACCGTGTCCTTTGTGCTCCGGCCTTTGTGATCTCTGCGTTAAATCTTTTTCTTCTCTTCTCCGTTCGGCTTGACTATCATCCCGCGATGCCTCTCTCCCCTGACACCCAAAACTCCCGCGCCCTGGCTGTCATCGGCACCGGCATCTACTTTCTAATCTTCGGCGAATACAAAGTCTTCGGAGCGCAATTCACCCTCCTCGGCGGCTTTCAGTTCTGGATCAATAAATTCCTCACCGAAGGCGGCGCCTACCCGTTTATGGAAAATATTCTCCGCGGGTTCGTTCTTACGCATGCGACGCCCATCGCTTTCCTCGTTGCTTATGGAGAACTTGCTGTCGGCCTCGCGCTCGTTCTGGGCATTCTCGTGCGCCCCGCCAGCATTTGCGGCCTCATCTTCATGCTGACGTTGCTCTTCTCCAGCGACTATCCCGGCTCCGCCGCACCGCTCTGGCAATACTTCGGCGCCAGCCTCAGCCACTCTGTTTTCGCGCTCTGCTTTGTCGCGTTCCTCTTCGCCCGCTCCGAAGCGGTGTGGTCTGTTCCCGCTTGGCGCGCGCAAAATCAATCTCGGTCCTAATTTCGAGGATCACCAAGCGAACTAGACAACTCGATGACTCACACATGCTTTGACCTTCGCGGTCTTCGAAGCCAGAACCATCCGCAGATTGCGGGCTCGGATCATCACGGTCGACCCTGTGACCGACCGGCTTTTACTGAACTATCGCCAAAGAGGACAGCGGCGTTTGTCCATTGAACGGTGCCAACCCTCCGGGAAAGGGACGATAAAGTGGATCGCCAATATTCACCGTCATCCACTTCAACCACCGGCTGTTTCGGAGGAACGCGTCGCCTACATTGCCCCCTCTGAAAAGATGAAGAAATACGCCATCAGGGTGAGAAAGCGCCGTCACGTACGGCTCTGAAACCGCGCCGCTGGTTATCGTGATCCCTTTTTGAATTGCATTTGCCGACCAGTTGGTTCCTCCGCGCGGGTCCATGGCCGAAAGGCTGTCCAGATGGAACCCGATCGCGCCGGTATTCCAGGTGAACGCATCGTTGTAGTGGTTCAAGCTATACCATCCCGCGTAAATCGCCGCGTTGGGACAATTCGGCGCCGGCAGTGTCCCGAACTCTTGGGAGTTCTGATCTTCCGTCACGCTGAATCCCGCTTGCGCGGCGAGGGTCGCGGCCAAATGGAGGTCCCATTCGTACGCGCCGTAGCTAGTGTCGGAAACTCCGGTGATGGCGCCGAACTGCCGGTCAAAGCAAGCTTGACCGGATAACCCCTTCGTCTCTGCGCTCAAGGCTTTGTCCACCATGCCGTTGGCCAGCGCCGGGGTCGCGCCATCCAGCCGCCAGACGGAATAGATGCGTAGCGCGCCCGATTGCGCGCGGTAATCCGCGAAACTCAAAAATCGCTGATATACATTCGCCTGTGCTCGATTTTCAGCGAAGTAAGGATGCGTCTGTTTGGGATAGGGATTGGCATCCGTGGTGGAATACTCATCCCAAATGTCGGCCACGTACTGATCGAGCGCATACACCTTCCCGTTTTGCCCCAAAATAGAAAATGGCCGGACATAACTCAAGACGATATATAGCACTTGGTTGGGACCCACGAAATTCAAACACTTCTGGATCGGCGTTTTGATGGACGAAACATACTGCAACCAGGTGAGCTGCGTTACCGTCTCGGGTGGTGTTACCGCGCATAAATTGCTCTTGGCAATTCCACGGCTCGCCAAGTAATGATTCGCTACGTTCAAAGAATCCTTTACGTGACGATCGAATACGACTAACACCCGCGGGGCCAGCGGGTTTTGCGCTCGCGCCTGTAAACCGGATGCTGCCATCAGTACAGTCAATAAAAAGATTTTTGTCACGGAATTTTCCCTTTAGAGAGGGGGAGTTCCACATTAGCGGCCGCCGGGTGCCCAACGATGTCTTATTGTAAACCATGACCGCGAGGCCGCTGTTGCCGGTTTACATCTCCCGGGAACAACAGGCAGGCCGGATTCACATCAAATCACAGTTCGCTGGGTCGGGCGCAAATCGAGAAGAGTTAATGCAGGGTGCGTTCACGCTACGAAGAAGAGTGCTGTTCAGGCGAGTAGCCAGTCGACGTCGCGCGCGCCACAACCTCGCTTTCACTGTGTTTGGTGTCACGCCCAATATCCTCGCGGCCTCGGCAGTCTTGTGCTCGCGCACAATACGCAGGACAAACACTGTGCGGAGATTTGAAGGAAGCTCTTCGATGCGCTCTCTGATCATCGTGAGAATTTCCAGGCGGCCGAAGAGTTGCTCCGGGGTTGGGCCCTTGGCGACCAGCCGCTCTGTGATCGGGATTTCATTCCCCTTGAGGGGTTCGGCCACCGCAATGATTGGACGGGCTGCCAAACTTCGTCGACGTTGGAGAGCGGCGTTTATCACGATTCGCGTGAGCCATGTCGAGATCTGTGAGCGTCCTTCGAAGCTCTTCAGATTTCGAAAGGCGGAGAGCAAACCCTCTTGTAAGGCATCCTCTGCATCCTCGGGGTTGCCCATGATCCCTAGTGCCGAATGAAAGAGTGATTTGTGATGGCGGCGAAAGAGTGTGTTAACCGCTTGGACGTCGCCCCGCTGGCCGGCTCGTATCAACTTTTCTTCACTGATCTGCGGGCTAGGCGCAAACTGAGTTGTCATCGTTTTTTATCTTCGCTTCTGAAAAACACCGCTGCGTTGTCCACCTGGTCCGCCTTGCCGCCATTCCGGATGTCCCGCTGTAGGAGAACGAACAAGCGAGAGGCCAATTGGAAGATGCATGTTGCCAGCTCTTCAAACCTGAGGATGTCCAAAATTGAACAGACGGTGGTTGAGGAATGAACTACTAATTCAGCGACGGTCCAAGATCGTGGAATCAATGGTCGGGAGACGCGAATGTCATTGGAGGAATCCTCGGCGGGCACTTTGAGTGGTCATCGGCGAATCTTGAGTGTTTGCTGGCTCGTGTATGGGATCCTCCGCCTCGTAATGGGAATTTGTTTCGTTCTGTTTAGCGGAACCGCCACGGTCATGTTTGGCGCCCTACTCGGTCGCGTACCTGATCCGTTTACGTTAATGAGTGATTTTCACATTATTTATGCAGGCATCGTCGTTTTAACGGTTCTGTGCGGTCTGTTCGGTCTCTTGGCTGGTTTAGTCCTCTTGGCGGATCAAAGGTCAGCACGCATGCTGGCTCTCATTGCGGCTTTCTTGTCCGTGTCTGATATTCCATTCGGTACCACTCTGGGAATTTATACTTTTATCGTCTTGCTTCCTTTACATCGTTTTTCTCGTCCCATCCGCTCTTAGGTAGGCCCTTCTCGGAAGCGTTCGCATGCTGATTCTAAGTGACTTCCTGGGTTTTCCTCCTTAACTTATCAGATTTTCTCTGCCCTGCCGCTTGGTTCTCCCCTTAGTCCATCGCGCCACACAGCGTCTCACGCGCTCTTCTACCCTCACTTCAGGCTCCGGTTTGGAAGGTGGTTGTGACTGAGCGCGGGTCACGTGAACGCCCCAAACGAGATTCGCGGCCTTGCGTCGGTATTTCTTTCAAATGGTTCACTATCGAACAGTATTGCAACACATAAACCCTAATACTGTGGTCTTGTAGTTTTTAGAAGGAGACTCATGTTCAAGACAGCAAGCATCACCTTGGCAGTTGTCATGACGCTCGGCGCTTCGGCGCAGGCGCAGACTCAGATGCAAGCGCCGGCAGACTCCGGCAATCCAACACCAACATTTCGCATCAATGTGGTGAGCCGTACAACCCGGGCGGTGAGCTACAAACACCGCAGCGGAGCCACAAGGATCAGTTTTCAAGGTACAGACTTGATGCCTGCCGCGGCGGGCGAAGCCAAAGTCGAGAGCAAGCGCGGGGCGCTGGCAATCGAAGTTGAATTTTCTGGACTGGACAGGCCCACGAGTTTTGGCAACGAGTACCTGACTTATGTGTTGTGGGCGATTTCTCCCGAAGGCCGACCGGTGAACATCGGCGAAGTGCTGGTGGGCGATAACCACCGTAGCAAGCTGGATGTAACCACGGATCTTCAGGCTTTCGCGATGATCGTGACCGCGGAACCCTATTATGCCGTCCGTCGTCCCAGCAACGTCGTGGTCCTTGAGAACGCGGTTCGCTCGGATACCCGTGGCACCACCGAAGACGTAGACGCCAAGTACGAATTAATCGACCGCGGCGGCTACATTCCCACCGGCTATAAGTTCGACCCGGTGGTCCTGAACGCCAGGTTGCCGCTCGAATTTTTTGAAGCGCGCAACGCCGTACGCATAGCGCAATCCGCCGGCGCCGAACGCTACGCCGCCACGAGCTACGAAAAGGCCGTCGCTCAGATGCATGAAGCCGACGAGATGGCCACCGGTAGACACGAAAACAAGAAATCCTTGATTTCTATGTCACGCGAGGTGGTCCAGACAGCCGAAGATGCGCGGGAAATCTCCGTGAAGCATATCGACGAAGAGCGCGCCGAGGGCGAACGCCGGGCCGGAGCGAACCGCGAAGCTTCCGCCAAGGACCGTGCTGATGAGGAAACGCAGCGCCGGGTCACCGCCGAAATCGGAACCGCCGACGCAGATCGCCGCCGCAAGGAAGCGGACCAAAGGAACCTCGATGCCCAGGCTGCCGCTCAACAGGCGCAAGGCGCTCAGGCAAATGCCGAAAGAGACCGCAACGATGCTCAGCAAAAGCAACAGGCCGCGGAAGCGGATTCCGACCGGAATCGCGCCGCCGCAGCCTCCTCCGACGCACAGCTTCAACAAGCTCTTCGTGAACGCGAAGAGCTTCGCGCGCGTCTCCTTCAGCAGTTCAACTTGATCCTGGAAACTCGCGACACCGCCCGCGGCCTCGTAGTCAATATGTCGGACGTGCTCTTTGACTCCGGCAAATTCACCCTCCGCCCGGTGGCTCGCGAAAAGCTGGCCAAAATTTCCGGCATCGTTCTCGCGTATCCTTCGCTCAAGCTGGCCATCGAAGGCAACACCGATAGCGTGGGCACCGAAACTTTCAACCAGGAGCTCTCGGAGCGGCGCGCCGAAGGCGTCCGTAGCTATCTAACCCAGCAAGGCATCCCGGAGTCTTCGACCACCGCGAGGGGCTACGGCAAGACTCAGCCCATCGCGTCCAACGATACTCCGGAAGGCCGTCAGCAAAATCGGCGTGTCGAGTTGATCGTCTCGGGCGAAATAATCGGCAGCACCATTGTTTCCCTTAGCTTACAGCCCGCCGCAGCCACCACGTCTCCTCAGTAGTCCTTTACCCTAACAAGTAGGGCCGGCTCTCAGTACGAGCCGGCCCTGCCCCCTTGGCCCCGAGCCGTAGCCGACTCTCTTTTCTTTGCCCCTGTGTGCTCAACTCCAGTCTCGAAGACAACCAGAAACCGTCTCACCAGTGGCTTTCGGAAACTTCGAAAAAACAACTCCGATCAGCGAGCTCCACTGATTTACCGGGTGCTCTCCTTGGAGTGCCGCTCAATCAGCCTCTTCGTCAACAGTACGAGACCGAAGATCTGCGTCCATTCTGAAACAATGTTTCCGACCACCTGCCCGCACTTGGCCTCTGAGTCGATCGCCGCATACAGCGCCACCCAGCCGACTCCAGTAATGAGCAAAAAGATGCTAAGTGAGTGGTCGCGCAGCCGCTCCAAGACGGGACTCAGGAGGTTTCGCGGTGGGCGTCGACTTTCAGCCGACCCTTTTTCGTACAAGTATTTGGTCGCGAAGACCATGACTACGACGCCCGACCAGTCGGCGATGGCATTGCCAAAAAATGAACCAATATGGGTACTAGGGCTCGAGATACTGTATAGAACAATCCACAAGACGAGGATGCTGGTCGATGCGATGCTCAACGCATGCTGTTGAATAAAGCTCTGCTTGTGAACCCGTGTTTCAAGCATTCTGAATCTCCCATCCCCTGCTGTAAGATCGGCTGTTATGCCCTTTCCTTCGGAACCCGCACTCCCTTTGTTTGCACGGCCAGTTTACCCGATGCAATTCCAGAACGTTTCGCAATGGGCATAACTACTGCGAACGGGCGAGGCCACTACCTATAGGATTGTCAGCGGGATGAGATTTTTCAGCTGGAATGGTTCAACGATTTTCGAGAACGAAGGAAGAGGCACTTTGGCGTTCATGTTCCTTGGGCCAAATAGGAGATTCCAAATCGTAGGGTGATGTTCTTCCTGGAATCGGCGGGGCTTCTCCGACTCACACACCTCTCGGGAAGGCCTCCTCCCAGAGTTGCAGTCGGGGACAATCTGCTGTTGCGGAAGCGCTCCGGTCATACGCGCACCCAGATCCGGTTCAGTCACCTAGGCTGTCCGAAAACGGAAACGAGGGGAGGATACCCGTGAGTCCGCAACACGGAACAAGCCGGAAGCACCGTAACCCCTCTATCAGCTTTTGTTAATCGTTGTCTGGATGACTGTGGCGCCAATTCCAGTAGTGCCTTTGCGCTCGGTAGCTCTGCCTGTGGTACTCACGGTAAGTCCTGTGCTGTCCCGTCAGGTAACCCCTGTAAGCGCGATCTTCGCGGTCGTCCCAGTTATGGTAATCACGGTGGTCCCGATCATAGACCCGAACCTGCACGCCTGCCTCCTGTGCTTTGGCTTCGGCCACGATGAGTGCCGGTGCAGCAATGGCGGCGGCCAGGAAAAGTGAACTGATGTATCGATGCATACGATGCATGAAGAAATCCTCCCAGTCCGAGATGCCTAAAATCAGAACCCCGGTAGCCCTGACTATGCACCCCTCGCCTTGCGATGTATGTCCCGTACAGCACGCATTTGAAAACTCTAATTCTTCCGACGTGAGAGTCTGCAAGCGGCTGTGCTCTCGCTCCGACGGCTTCCAAATTAGGACGGCCAGCGGCAATCTGAAAACGAACCCGCAAAGCTGGTTTGAGAGGACTTCACACGAAGGCCTTGGGTAACTTTCAGAGAACACAGTGTTCAAAACGAAACAGAAAACCATCAGTGCCAGATTTATCCTAAACAACAGAGCGTTGAAATACCTCGAGGGAAACGAGCATCCAGGTCTGGGGCTAGTTTAATTTGTCGGATAACGGTCCCCCAGAAGTCCTTTGAGCAAAGTCACGTTCACCTGCCTTTTACTCGAGAATGGGGCGCCCATTGAGTGCCCGGATGGAGCTGAGTGATGAAGACACCCTTCTATTTTGCAAATTTCTGCGCACGGATATGCCTAGTGCTCTGCTTGTTCGTTGCAGTCGCGCGGCCAGCCTTCGCCTATGATGATCCACCCATGCGCGTGGCTCGGCTGAATTTCATGGAGGGCGAGGTTTCCTTCCAGCCGGGCGGCGAGACGGACTGGGGCTGGGCCACTCTGAACCGGCCCATGACCACGGGAGACAGTCTCTGGACGGGCAATGGGTCGAGAGCGGAGATGCACATTGGCTCAACCGCGATTCGCGTCGGCGAACAGAGCTCGGTTTCCTTCCTGAATCTGGATGACCTTACCGTTCAGATACAGTTGAATTCCGGAACGATCGATGTCCGTCTGCGGAATCTTTCCGGCGACGACGTGTTCGAAGTCGATACGCCGAACCTGGCATTTACTATGCTCCAGCGCGGCGACTACCGCATTACCGTTGATCCGGATGGCAGCTTCACAACCATCACGCTACGCGACGGCCAGGGGCAGATAAACGGCGGAGGCCAGGCTTTTCTTGTGGACGGAGGCTCTCAGGTTCAAGTGTCCGGGACAGATTCTATTTCCTATGACATTTACGATCTTCCGCCCAGGGATAATTTCGATCGGTGGTCGTACAGCCGGCAAGTACGCGAAGATCACTCAGTGTCAGCCCGCTACGTTTCCCCGGAACTCACCGGCTCCGAAGACCTCGATCGTAATGGCACCTGGAGGACGGATCCTAATTATGGCCCCGTATGGGTTCCGACTCATGTGTCGCAGGATTGGGCGCCATACAGAGACGGTCACTGGGCTTGGGTCGATCCTTGGGGTTGGACGTGGGTGGACGACGCGCCTTCAGGATTCGTAACCTCACACTACGGCCGCTGGGCGCACGTGGACGGCGGGTACGGCGGAGGAGGTTGGGTTTGGGTTCCGCCGCACCGTGAAGAGCACCAGGATGTATACGCGCAACGTCCCGTGTATTCCCCGGCGCTCGTTACCTTCGTGGGAGATGCGAATTCATCGCGAGACTTCGGAAACGGCGGCGGAGTGGCGTGGTTTCCCCTGGCGCCGGGCGAAGTGTACGTGCCCGCGCGGCAGACCAGCCCGACCTACATCACCAACGTGAACGTCACTAACACCGTAGTACAGCAGACAACGATTACGAATGTCGTGACCAACAACGTTCAGACAAACACCTATGTGAATCAAAGAGTGGTGGGTGCCGTTACGGCAGTTCCCCGAGAAACTTTCGTCAACGCGCGGCCTGTGGCACAGGCAGCAGTCAAAGTCGCTCCCAGCGCCATCACGGCGGGCCCGGCGGTTCATAGCGCGCCGGTGGCTCCCGTAAGAGCAAGCGTGATGGGATCGAACAGGGCGAGTACGACGAGCGCCACAACAGCGGGTACGGCGAGCGCCGCAGCAGCGAGTGCTCCGCCCAAGCCCCCTGCGGCAGTAGTCAGCCGGGCGGTAGTGGCCAAAGTTGCGCCGCCACCGCCGCCCGTAGCATTTGCGCAAAAGCAGCAGGCCTTGCAAGCAAATCCTGGTAAGCCGCTTGACGCAAAGGCTGTGCAGAATCTCCGCGCGGCAACGCCTCCACCCGTTGTGCGAGTTGTGAAGACGGCTCCGCCGTCGCAGGCGGTCAAACCAGTCGAAACGGCAGCGAAAAAACCCCAGCCGGCAACTTCGCTGAACACCGCGCAACAAGCCCATCCTCCGTCGCCTGGAGCTCCCGTTGCTCCCGCCGGGTCACAGCAGGCCGTTCAACAGCAACAAGCGGCGGAAAAGGCTAAGCAGGAAGCTGCCCAGCAACAAGCGGCAGCGGAGAAGACCAAACTGCAAACAGAGCAACAACAGATAGCTGCCGAAAAAGCTAAACAGGAAGCCGCGCAGCAACAAGCGGCTCAGCAAGCTGCAGCCGAAAAGGCCAGACAACAAACGGCGCAGTTACAGGCAGTCGCCGAAAAAACCAAGCAGGAAGCCGCGCAGCAACAGCTAGCCAACGAAAAGGCCAGGCAGGAGGCCGCGCAGCAACAAGCAGCTCAGCAAGCCGCAGCGGAGAGGGCCAGACAGGGAGCTGCCCGGCAACAAGCGCCTCCGCCAGCGGCGCAACCCAATCGCCAGGCTCCGCTTCCGGCAGTCCATCCGAACGAGGCTCCAGCTCCGCCACGTCTCGTTGTTCAACCCTCCGCGAATGCCGAGTTGGACAGGAAGCACCAGCAAGAGCAGGATCAGCTCCGCGCGCAGCAGGAGCAGGAACGGCAAAGAGTCCAGCAGCTGCAGGAGCAGGAACACGCCAAACTCGCACAGCAACAGGCGGATGCGGCTAAAAAACAGCTGATCGAGCAGCAGCATCAGCAACAGACTCAGCAATTGCTGCAAAAACACGCGGATGAACAGAAAGTCTTGGCCGACAAACAGAAGCAGGAACGGCAGAACGCGTCCAAGTCTCCAAAGCCCGACGCTCCTCCGCCGCAAAAGCCTTAACCACGCACTGGGATTTTCTGGGCAGGCGTGGGGGTGTCTCTGCGTCAACCTGCCCCGAGTCTTTCGGGGATCCGATCGGGAACCTCTGGGGGACCATCGCGGAGCAGCCTAAATGGTAGAAGCCCCTGAGTCAGGAGAGCGGCGCCTTTAGGCGTGCTGTTTGCGTCCCGAAAGTTTCTACCGGACGCCGGCACAACGAGCCGAGAGGCTCCCCACTTTCCACATCACCTTGTTTTGTCGTTTCCGGCAGCTGCTTTTGCGGGATGAAGCTTGTTATAGTCTTTTATATACACTCGCAAGCCGGAGTCCGGCGTAATTTTTGCATAACCAACCGCAAGCTGTTCTTTGTAATGATCCAGGAAGAAATCCAGTGGATCATTTGGATTCATGTCGATGAGGATCATATCCGCATCGTTCATGACCAGCTTACCGAAACGGAGACGATTGTTCTTGAAAGCCATGTAATTTCCGGTGCGGATATTTTTCACGGGCTTGACATCCGAACCGCCAAAAATCTGAATAATTTTCTCCCCTTCCATTCGTACGGAGAGCACTTTGCCTTCAATATGGGGAGGCGGCAGGATCTGCTCGAGATCAAGGATCAGATCGTCCTCTTGCGCCTGCACACCCGGAACTTTCCCCTCCTTGACCAACCCGCCCAAATCCACACCGAAGAGATCCATCAAGCCTTTTACCGGGACATGCATGGCCTTGATCTTCTCGCTGTGTAGGCGAAGTTTCCCGTCAGCGGTGGGAATGAGAACCCCTTCCGTCTCGAAATGAATGTCCCCTTTGTCGTGGAGCTTCCCTTTCACTTTCAGCCGCCCCTTCTCAACGCTGACGGATAGCTCTGTCAAGGGCGACTGTGGGCGCGCGAAAACATAAGAATTGAGAACGTTCGCCAGGTTTGACGAATCAATGGAGATCTCGGCCGTGCTTATGCGCAGGTTAAACGACTCTTTGTCGTCGAAGGCGGGAAATTCATTTTTGCCGAGAGGTACGAGCACGCCGTTCAATGATTTTATTTCCACCGCCACCGTTTCCGAAAAGCGAAACGTGACGTTCCTCATCTGCGTCTGGACCGCGCCCTCCTGTTTATCGCTGCCCGGAGGATTTTGGCCGGCGACGACTCCCGGCACGGCAACACACAGGAGAACGAACCAAGCCCGTAATCTCAAGAGCGGTAAGGATATGTGAAACGACGAGACCCAACTCCCTGGAAATTGCATGGTGCCCCTCTGGCAGGTCGTAATGGTTAACCTGCGGATGTCTGCTGGTGCGCTTGGTCCGTTGCCGGGTGGCGCGAATCGCTTCTGCCCCGACGTCTTTCCTAACGCCCCCACGTAATGAGAGCGTACCATCTTCCCACTTCACCGAGGAGTTTGCCCAAGAAGGCCCTCCCTCACCTCCTATTTCAGCCATCCACCCGCCAGGGAATAATTTCTCCGGTTACCGCAATAATCGGGAGTTGAGCGTTTTTGTAAGGGCCCAGCTCACTTCATAGAGCCGGATTACGCCTGCGCTGCAGCGGATACTGCCCCGGCCTAAAGGACAGGGTTATCGTCGGGAAACATGATGCGAAAGCGAGACTTGCCAGAGTATCCGCCCACGGAGAATCATAGTAATAGTACTAACCCCAGTGGGGGCATGCCTCAAGGAGGGTAAGAATGCGTAAGTCACTAATTCTGTTTGGGTTCATCGTGTTGGCGGCGAGTTTGGCAGCGAGTTCCGCCAGCGCCCAGGAAAACCGGGGATTTGAGGTTGCAGGCAATTACCAGTATGTTCGGATCAATCCAGGTGCCGGCGCTCCCGGCGCAAACTGCCAGGGAGGGTCGGGTTCGTTCGCGGCGTATCTGACTGCGCGGGTGGGCATAGTCGGAGACTTTGGAGGGTGCAAAGTCACTGGCCTGCCTTCCGGAGTAACTTCGCACGAGCTGAACTACCTATTTGGGCCAAGGGTGTATTTTCGCAACTATGGGCGAGTGATCCCGTACGTACAGACGCTGTTCGGCGGCGAACGCGCGTCAGCCAGTGTCACCGGCTTGGGCTCGGCGTCGAATAATGCCTTTGCGATGACGTTCGGCGGTGGGGCGGATGTTACCTTGACGCGGCATGTTTCGTTTCGAGCCATCCAGGTCGAGTACCTCTACACGCACTTCGGTGGCGCTTCCCAGAACAACATGCGGATAGAGACCGGCCTCGTGTGGCGCTTCGGCAGGTAGTCGGAACCTGAAATAGGCATAGACGAAACTAGGACAAGAACGGCGGGCTTAGGCCCGTCGTTTTTGTTTCCGGTCTCCTTCTCGGATATCCCGCCTTCCTGAAACGAATCCCCTGGTAGGTGGAGTCTCACCAAGAGAACTTTAACGAGAACTGCAACTGGCGGGACGGCGTGTTAGTCAGAGTAATCGCGCCTCCGACGGGATTTAGAGTTCCAAATTGGTCCACCATGATGGCGCGATTGTCATTGGGAGACGTGAAGTTCGCACGATTGATGATATTGAAAAAGTCCACTCGGAACTGCGCCCTGGAAGATTCAGAAATCCTCTTGATGGGAATGTTTTTGGATAAAGAAACATCTAAATCCACAAGTCCCGGACCAGTGAGAGTGTTGCGGCCCTCGTTACCTAATAGGGTGCTGATTTTCGGGGGAGCAAAGCATTGGAGTTTGACATATTGATTGGGATTTCCGGGGTTTACAGCCGTGGAGCAGCCTGGACCACGAAGCCTGTCGGGGTACTGAAACGTGTCGCCGTTGCTCATCCCGAGCGGGTCTCCGGAAATGGTGACCGTAAATGGGGTCCCGGACTCCATCGTCAATATGCCCCCTGTCTCCCAATTTCCGAGGATGGCCTTTGCAGGCGCTCCGAAGGAGGCCGGCGTGGGGATGTTCCAAACGTAGTTGGCTGTGAAAGTGTGGCGAATATCGGTGTCGGAGAGGCCGCGTCGGCATGGCTTGCAAAAGGGGAGAAGGGTGGAGATGGAATTCCGATACTGATCGGAGGCGGCTGATCCAGAACCGGTGTCAATGCTCTTGGCGAAAGTATAAGAGCCTTCGATCTGCAAGCCGTGACTCATGGTCTTCTTGATTTGCGTCAGAAGACCATCGTAGAAGTAGTCTCCATTGAAAGTCGCCTGCTGAGTGCGTCCCATGGCCGGGTTGATGACGTTTATTCCCGCAGCGGGGTTCACGCCGGGCGTCAGGCAGTTGTCAACGATTCCGCCTTGAAAAGTAGGCATCGGAACGAGGGGTGTTGAACAGGGCCAAAGGAGTCCCTGGGGAGTTTGCGTGGGGAGAACCATGTTAGCGCCATCGGACTGAATCCACATGTGGACGCCACGCGAACCCACATAACCAATCATGGCCGTCGTGTTCGAAGCAATCTGGCGCTGAATGTTGAAATTCCACTGCGCGATGTAGTTGCGGTGAGGATTGAATTGTAAAACGTAAAAAATTTCAGAGCCTGCAACAGCAGGGTCGGCGAAAGCCCCCGCGGGAGTAGCAGAACCAAGCACGAAATCATTGGCTTGCAGATTGCCGACGTTGGTGAGGGCGTGCTGAAACGGAAAAACGCCGTCTACTCCGGGGGCCATCTCAACGCGTAGGGGTAGCAGGTCGTAGATGCCGACACCCCCGCGGACGGAGGTCTTGCCATCCTTGAACGGGTCCCAGGCAAATCCCAGCCGCGGCTCAAAGTTCCGCTTCGTAGGATTTTGCATGAAAGGGCTCCCCAGGAACGGCACAGGGGGTGCGCTGTTCAAAACGCGAAGATTCGAAAGCTTGCCATCAACCTCGGAGATAACACTCGCCATCTCGTAACGCACTCCCCAGTTGAAGGTCAGGTTTGGGCGGAGGTGAACGTCGTCTTGGAAGTATGCGCCGAAAATCCACTGGCGGACCCCGCGAGGAGTCACCGAGCCCGGTCCGTCAGCCTTGAACAAGGCCGGAGGGGCGTTAGTCAGGAAATCCGACAGCGAGTTGTACGTAAAGGCCCCGCCGGGGGAATCCGGGGCAAACGAATTGGCCTGAATCCACTCGATGTTGGCGCCGAATTTCATCGAGTGAATTCCCCTCGTGTAAAACAAGTTGTCATACCCCTGCCACGATCTGTAATCGAATTTGAAGGGAGTGGCGGTGATGAGGCCTCCCGAAAAGGTCGTAAGCGGGCCAATGCTGACCGCGCCCGCCGATTCTCCTGGTATGAAACCAAAAGAAGTGTCACTCGTCTTGGGGTTGATGGCCGTGGCACCCGAAGGAGATTGCACGTTGTCCACGTTGAAACCGAAGCGCAAGGAATTGAGCAACTGGGGAGTGAAAATGTGATTGTGCTCGATAGCTACGACATTCCGGCGCGTCGGGTTTTGATAGAGCTTATTTCCGAATTCGTCGGGAATGCTCTGGGACGCCTTGTCAAACATAACGGTAGCGAAGATATGGTTTTTTTCCGAGAAGATATGATCGCCTCGGACGATGAAAAAATTCTCGGTAGTTTTTTGAGTGCTCGTAAACTTGAATTGCCCGGTATCGCCGCTGACAGTGGCAGGATCGGGCAGAGGGAAAAATGCGTTCAAGAAACGAACGGCCGCCGGGGCCAGCTTTGCCCCTGCGGGTAAGAAGTTTCCTGCAATCGCGGCCGGCGAAGGCACGTTCGAAATGACAGTCTGGCCCAACGTCTGTTTAATACCCTCATAGTCGCCAAAGATGAAAGTCTTGTCCTTTTGGATCGGACCACCGGCTGATGCTCCATATTGGTTGCGGCTGAAATGCGGAATAGTCGCGGGGTCAAAAAAGTTCCGAGCATCGAAGGCGCTATTGCGCGCAAACTCATAAGCGTTTCCATGGAACTGGTTTGTGCCCGATTTAGTAATCGCGCTGATGACGCCGCCCGAAGTGCGCCCGTATTCCGTTGAATAGTTGCTGGTGATGACGGAGAACTCCGCGACTGCATCGGTGCCTAAATTTCCTCCCAGGATGCTCCCCGGGCCCGCGTTCGCGTAGTCATTAATGTTGACGCCGTCGAGAAGATAATTGTTCTGCTGGGGGCGGCCGCCGGCAACGGTCAGTTGGAGGCCCAGTCCGCGTTTCACCCTGTCGGGAGCGTTGATGGGCGGCTGGTCCTGAACGAAATGGACGCCAGGCTCGAGAGCCGCCAGATCGGTCCACGACCGGCCGTTCAAAGGAAGCTCCTCAACTGTCCTGGCGTCAGCGACTCCGCCCAGGTTGGAGTTGACCAAGTTGACGGTGGGAGCTTCACTGGTCACGGTGACTGATTCAGCGGCGCTGCCGACCTTAAGCGTCAGATTCAGCAGCAACTGCTGGCCCACGGTCAAAGTGATCCCGCTGCGCACCTGGGTGGCGAACCCCGTTGCCAAAACCGTGATCTCGTACTCGCCAGCCGGAAGGTTCGGCGCAATGTAGAACCCCACCTCGTTGGTAAGGGCCTTCGTGGTATTTCCAGTCGCCATGTTCTTGAAAGAAATTCCAACACCTGAGGCCACGGCACCCGATGCGTCAACCACCGTGCCCGAGACGGTCGCGCCTACGACTTGGGCTGAGAGTCTGGCTGGTGCAAGCCAACCCATGAACAAGACTGAAGTTACTGCGCAAAATAAGAATTGCCTCACCGATACCCGCGCGGTTTTCATTACGGCTCCTCTCGCCTAGGAATTACGAGACTTTGTGGCGCCTTTAAGGTAGGGCCAATTTACATGCTCTAAATACTAGAGACCCAGCCCAGTTGAGCGGTTTGTGATGGATTCGCGGCGTGCGGACAGGCCGAGATTTACATGGACACCTGACAAAACGGCACGGTCTTGGAATCCGGAGCACCCCTGCCCGGGCGGAGAATACTACCATCAAATTAAGACATCCGTGTCGAGCGAAAGTCCTGATTCACGCATTCGGAATCAGCGAGGTTGCCGTGATCGCGGCCGTCCCAGTATTTCCGTCAGGAAAGGGTAGGATTCTGTTGCAGCTGCTCCCGCTTTCTCAGTGCCCGGTGCCGGTGTCTCGTCGAAGTTCAACTGATTCGAGATTGTCGGGCCATGAATTCTTTCTTTTCTTTGTCTTATGCTTTTATTCTGGGAAGGGCCTCTCTTCATTCCCGGCCAACGCGATGACGCTGTATGTAGCTTGACCTCCCCATCTAACCTCTTACATCGAACCTCTAATCTGCGCCATAATCCCCCCGCACATGGCCAGCACCCAATTCCAGGATCGGGGAGGATTCAGTGAGTGATCGTCCATGGAGTTCCACGGCGCCCCCGGGAGAATTTCGCACCTACATCTCCGCAAACGAAACGCTCAAGGAATTTACGTTTCGCGCGGTGATTCTCGGCGCGCTATTCGGCTTGCTCTTTGGCGCGGTAACTGTTTACGTCGGGCTCCGCGCCGGGCTAACGGTATCCGCTTCCATCCCCATCTCTGTGTTGTCCATCAGCATCTTGCGTGCGTTCGGCCGCTCGACCATTCTCGAGAACAATATCGTCCAGACCACCGGCTCTGCCGGAGAGTCTCTCGCCGCCGGCGTCATGTTCACGATTCCCGCTCTGATCTTTTTGGGTTTCGGCTCGGAATTCACTTTCTGGCGCATCTTTCCGCTGGCGCTACTCGGCGGCTGGTTGGGCGTCCTCTTCATGGTGCCGCTGCGGCGCCAACTGATCGTCAAGGAACACGGCAACCTGGCGTTTCCGGAAGGCACGGCGTGCGCCGATGTGTTGGTTGCGGGTGAGCGCGGCGGCTCGTTCGCTGGCCGCGTCTTCTGGGGCCTCGGACTCGGCGGCGTTTACACCTTCCTGATGAAAACGGTCCTCGCCTGGACGGAACAGCCTGAGGCTCGCCCAAGCTGGTTCCCCGGCGCAAGCTTTCGCGCGGACATCACTTCCGAATATCTCGGAGTCGGCTACATCATCGGTCCGCGTGTCGCCGGAATTTTGTTCGCAGGAGGCATAGTCTCCTGGCTGGTTATCATGCCGGCCATTAAGTTTTACGGGCAGCTCGCCGGCAATACGCCAATTTATCCTTCGACGATTCCCATCCCGCAGATGACGCCCGATGATCTCTGGCGGAGCTACATCCGTCCGATGGGAGCTGGTGCAGTTGCCGCGGCGGGTCTGATTACGTTGCTCCGCACGATGCCGACCATCATTTCGGCGCTGGTCAGCGGTTTGAAGGATGTGCGCACGGAAGCTGCGGGCCAGGCCGGGGCGTCTTCCCGAATCGATCGCGACGTGCCCATGCGCTGGGTCATCGTCGGGTCCATCGTCATCGTCGTCATGATGTGGGTGCTCCTGACCTTCCATCCGATGAAAGGCGCTGACACGCAGTGGTATCAGAATCTTCTCGCCGGAGTGTTTGTGGTTGTTTTCGGATTTCTGTTTGTGACCGTCGCGGGGCGCATCAGCGGACTGCTCGGCAATTCCTCGAATCCCGTCAGCGGAATGAGCATCGCGACGCTGATGGCAACCTGCGCGATTTTCTTCGTAGCCGGCTGGACCGCGCCGAACTATTCCGTGCTGGCCCTGATGATCGGCGGCGTGGTTTGCACCGCCGCCGCGATTGCTGGCGCCACTTCGCAGGATTTGAAAACCGGCTACCTCGTGGGAGCGACGCCCTTCTGGCAGCAGATGGGGCTGCTTATCGGCGTGACCGTTTCGACCATCGCTATCGGCGCGACTCTGAATCTGATGAACAAGGGCTTGGAGAAATACATCCCCACGCCAATTCCGGTCAAGATTGAGGCTTTGCCTTCCGGCGTGAAAATCGAAAGAGACGCGTTCACGTATCACGGCAAGAACTATGCGCTGATCAATTCGCTAGGCTCGCACGAAATTCCAGATGGAGAATATCTCTATGACTCATCGACGAAGCAAATCGAATTCCAATGGGCCCAGGGTATCGGCAGCGACAAAGCTCCTGCCCCGCAAGCGCGCCTGATGGCCACGGTCATCAATGGCATTCTCAATCAACGCTTGCCGTGGCGCCTGGTATTGATGGGCGTCACTCTGGTCATTGCCGTCGAAATTCTCGGCGTGCGTTCTCTGGCTTTTGCCACCGGCATGTATATTTCCGTTGCGACGACTGCCGCCATGTTCGCCGGCGGCCTCATTCGCTCGCTCGTTGAAGCGACCACAAAGAAAAAAGACGAAAGCGAAGCCAGCCCCGGCGCGCTTTATTCCAGCGGATTGATCGCCGCTGGCGGTGTCTTTGGCCTGCTCGGCATCATCATCAATCTGTTTCAGGATCCCGAAATTGCCACCCACGCCCCGGTCTGGCTCGTTTCGATCCTGCGCCTTCCCTGGAGCCCCGACCTCTTTTCTTTTGGACCGAAAATCATGGGCCCCCTCGCCACCAGCAATCTTTTTGGGATTTTCATGTTTGCGCTTCTCGCGGCTTCGCTTTTTTATTTCGCGCGCAAGAAGCTTAGTTAAGGAGTGCATCATCTCTGGCAAAACCTCAGCGGCAGATCGATAGGAACCGCGAAACGCGCTCTTTGACGGGACTGCCGCCCCGCCGTAAACTCAAACTATGGGGACTCGCTACGTCTCGCGGAGATATAACTTCGACTGGCGCGGATTCATCACGCCAGGTGTAAAACTATTAGTCCTCATCTGCGCTGGCGTTTTCCTGATCCAGACTCTCACGCTTCTCTTGCTGGGTGTGCCTGCCTATAACTGGATCTTGAAGTGGTTCGCTCTGATCCCCGAAGCCATAACGCACCACCTACCCCCTCGCATCTGGCAGCCCTTTACCTATATTTTTCTCCATGGCGGTCTGCTTCATATTTTGATCAACATGCTGATGCTCTGGATGTTCGGGCGCGAACTGGAACTGATTTGGGGCAAGAAGCGTTTCTTGAACTATTTTTGCCTTTGTGGAGTTGGGGCGGGGCTCATCGAACTCATCGTTAAGACCATCCCAGTTTTCTTTGGAGGACTGGCTTCTGTAACTCCTACTATTGGCGCATCCGGTGCAATCTTTGGCATTCTAATGGCGAATGCGGTGCTCTTTCCCGACCGCAAGATTTGGGTTTTCCCGCTTCCCATCACGATTCCCATGCGGCCGTACGTTGCCGTCATGGGAGCGATCGAATTTTTTTCCACTCTCGGCTCTGGCGGCGACAACGTGAGTCATCTCTGCCACCTCGGCGGAATGCTCGTGGGCTACTTCTACTTGCGCCGCGGCTCTTTCCTGTACAACGTGCGAAACACAGTCACCGACTGGAAACTCCAGCGCAACAAAAAGAGATTTGAAGTTTTCATGAACAAGCACAAAAACGAGCCACCTTCCCGCCCCGACCGCTGGGTCAACTAAGCAGAGCGCGGCGCAATTGGTTCTCGGGAATATTTGCGCCGGTGACCAAGACCACGACAGTTTTTCCCGCGTAGGCGTTGCCGCTTTTGAGAAGCGCCGCCGTGGGCGCTGCGCCGGAAGGCTCTGCGACGACGTGCTCTTCGAGGATGAGTTTGCGGACGGCGGCGAGCATTTCCTCTTCGCTGATCACGCTGAAATCGGCGACCAGCGCGGCGATCTCACGGACGTTTTCCTCGGAAGCGTGGCGCACCGCCAGGCCGTCGGCGATGGTATCGCTCGATTCCGTGCTGATGGCCCGTCCATCGCGGAACGATAAGGCGTACGCTGGTGCGCGTTCGGCTTGCACGCCAATAATTTTCGCAGCGGGGCGCAACTGTTTCACGGCGAACGCCACGCCGCGAATCAACGTGCTGTCTCCCACCGGAACAATTACCGCATCCACATCCGGAACTTGCTCGAGGATTTCGCAGCCGATCGTGGCCGTGCCCGGCAGCATTTCCGGTTCGACGCCATCCACGATGTTGAACCAGCCGGAATCCTTGGCGAACTGTTCGGCAAGTTCGCGCTCGGCTTCGAGAAATTCGCCCGCTTCGATGATTTCCGCGCCCTGCGCGGCGATGTGCGCGCGCTTGGCGGGATTCGGGTTTTGCGGGAGGTACACGCGCGCGGGAACACCCAGAAGTTTCGCCGCGTAAGCCACACCCGCGCCGTGATTTCCCGTGCTGCTGGTGACGACTCCGCGAAGCGTGCCACGCTGTTTGTGGCGCAAAATAGCGTGGTACGCGCCACGCACCTTGAACGAGCCCATCGGCCCTTCGCTCTCAAGCTTGAGGAACACGCGCGCCCCGCTCGTCCGCGAGAGCGAGTCCGCAACAATCATGCGGCTCACCGGCACGATGCCGTGAAGCGCCTCTTGAGCGGAACGGACGGCTTCGAGAGTCAGAGTGGAACCGCCGCGCGGTGCGGAGCCGATAGCCTGCGTCACACTTGTCCTCCGATGACGTGGAATTTCATGAAGTTGGTCGTGCCGCGGATACCCATCGGAGTTCCCGCGACGATGCCGATGACGTCGCCTTTGCGCACCAGCCGTTCGCGCACCAGGCGTTTTTCCGCCACCGCTGCCAGGCTGTCGATTTTGCGCGTGTCTTCGATGTCTTTGGGCATGGCGCCCCAGATCAACGCCATCCTTCGCAGCGTCGCGGCTTCCGGCGAAAACGTGACGATGGGCACGTGCGGACGGTACCGTGAAATCAACCGCGCGGTGAAGCCGCTGTGCGTGAAGACGGCGATCAGCTTCATGTGCAATTCGCGCGAGGCGTGGCACACCAGTTCCGCCACGGTTTCCGCGACTTTCAGCTGTTCCTGCGGCGCGGGCCGCGGAAATTCCGTGATGCTCGCTTCGGCTTCCTCGATGATGCGTGCCATCATGCCGACTGCTTCCACGGGATATTTTCCCGAGGCGGTTTCTGCGGAGAGCATGACGGCGTCCGAGCCGTCAAAAATGGCGTTGGCCACGTCCGAGGCTTCCGCTCGCGTGGGCCGGGGATTTTCCGTCATCGATTCGAGCATCTGCGTGGCGGTGATGACGGGGCGGCGAAATTCGCGCGCTCGCGCGATGATGGTTTTCTGTACGACGGGTACGCGTTCCGGACTCATCTCCACGCCGAGATCGCCTCGCGCCACCATCACACCGTCGGCCGCGCGGAGGATGGCGTCCAGATTTTCGATGGCTTCCGGTTTTTCCAGCTTGGCGATGACGGGTGTGTCTTTCCCCGCGCGCCGGATCATGGCTTTCGCGATCGCGACATCCTCGGGCCGGCGGACAAAACTCACCGCGATGTAATCCGCTCCGTGTTTGAGCGCGAAAGCGAGGTCGACGCGGTCCTTGGAGGTCATGGCGGGTACGCGCAGCTTCACGCCAGGCAGATTGATTCCCTTGTGTTCGCCGAGCGCGCCGCCGTTCACAACTTCACAGATGACTTCGCCGCCGCGCACGCGCTCGACGCGCAGCTCGATAAGCCCGTCAGAGAGCAGGATGCGATCGCCGCGATGCACGTCCCTGGGGAGGGAACGAAAAACGGTGCTCACCCGCGTGGAATCGCCGAGCACGCGCGCCGTCGTAATCACGAATTTTTGTCCCGCGCGCAGCAGCACCGGGCGGCCGCCGGCAAGCGCCCCGGTGCGAATCTTGGGGCCTTGCAGGTCGGCGAGGATGGCGATGGTTTTTTTTAATTCGTGGGCAGCGGAGCGCAACTGCACGATGTTGCGCGCGTGCTCTTCGTGCGTGCTGTGCGAAAAATTCAGACGGGCGACGTCCATTCCGGCGCGCAGGAGGCGCACGATCATGCGCGGCGAGCGGCAAGCCGGCCCGATGGTGCAGACAATTTTTGAATGTCGGAAAGCCATGGTCGGGCAGGGCTGGATTTTTGTTTGCCCTTTTTTCCTTCCACCCTCAGACCAAACGGACGGTCTTTTTCAATTTCTACTACTGGGCTACCTTAACGCGGCGAATTCAATCACAATTTTTGTAAGGACATCGACGCCCTTCGCGAAAGAAGCCAACGGAATGCGTTCATCGTCGCCATGCATTCGCCGGAACTCATCGTCGGTGAGCGGAAACGGCTCGAGGCCATAGGCCTGTACATTGTGCAACCGGAGCTGCGCGGAATCGGTTGCTCCCGTGGATTGAAAAGGCAGCACAGGCGCGTTTGCAAATTCCCGCGCTGCCACCCTGGTAATCGTGGCGTAAAAATCGGATTCGAGCGATGACGGCGGAGCGGCCAAGCCGGCGTCCGGCTGCACCTCGAAGCGAATCTGCGGATCGTTCACGAGTTTCGTCAGCTCCGCAAGCAGGGCATCGATACTGTTTCCCGGCAGCAGGCGTACGTTCAAATTCGCGCGGGCTTCCGAAGGAATGACATTGTTGCGGATGCCGGCGGAAAGCATGGTCGGGGCGATGGAATCGCGCATCATGGAGTTCCAGAGGGGGTTGGCATCGGAGATGACGCGCTGTGCGTGTTCGCCGCGGTCAGAAGCGTCGAGCGAACGCATCCACTTGCCGATATCGTCGTCTTCGAGCGGAGCAAGCCCTTCGAAATAGCGGCGCACGATGGTAGTGAAATGCACGGGAGCCGAATAGGCGCCGATTTTCTCGACAGCTGCGGCCAGATGCACGATGGCATTGTCCTTGGTGGGACGCGAGGCATGTCCGGAGGGGCCGCGCGCGATCACCGTCACATTGATGGCGACTTTTTCGCTGGCCTGCACCGCGATATATTGCACTTTCCCGTTTTTCTCGAAGACTTCGCCGCCTTCGTTCAACGCGAAACCCGCGGCGAATTTGTCCCAGTATTTGGCGACCAATGTCTTGATGCTCGCGTCGCCTCCCTCCTCTTCGTCGGCGGTGGCAAGAAAAATAATGTCGCGATTGAGGCGCGCATTGGTGCGCTTGAGCGCGATAAAGGCAGCGAGATTCGCGGCCAGCATCGACTTGTCGTCCAACGCGCCGCGGCCGTACAGATAGCCGTCCTTCATCACTGCACCGAACGGATCGACCGTCCACTTGCTTCGATCCACGCCAACCACGTCCATGTGCGCTACGAGGAGCAGCGCGCGCGAAGGATTGGCCAGGGCCGCGCTACGCAGGCGCGCCACCAAGGCGCTGCGTCCCGGGGCGAGATCCAAAATTTCCGGCTTGATGCCTTCTCTCGTCAGAATGTCACCAATGTATTTCGCCGCGGCCTGTTCGTTGCCAGGCGGATTGGTGGTGTTGACGCGCACCAGGTCCGCCAGCCATCCCGTTGCTTCCGTCCCCAGTGAGGGCATTTGCGCGGGCTGGGGCGCTTTTGCGGGCGCGGAAACGGGCAGGCCGGGCGCCACCGCCGGCGGCAGTTGCGCCGCCGATGGCGTCACAACGATAAGAATCAAAAACCCTGCCCTTGCCACCATCCGACCTATCCGTCTCCTGCTCACGGAGCCTCCGTCCGTCTTAGAATTGCGTACCCGCCAATGATGCGCCGAACGTCCCAGTAAACGTTTTGCCGCAATCGAGCTTCATACTAACATGCGGATGAAGGTGTCCGGCGGCGTCTGCGAACCAGAGTTGCGAAAACTTCACGGCTCCCCAGAGGATCGAAGAGGCTGGCAATCTTTCGGGATATTGTGCACTGATGGGGTCCGAGCGCATCGAATAACTTGAGGTTGGCGGTACGAAACTAGAGGGAAACCATGAAGGCGATTCTTTCCAAAATAAGCTTGCTGCTACTGGCGTGTGCGCTGATGTTGCCGTTCCTACAAGAGCTCGCGCAGGCGCAAGCCCCCGCCGGCCAGCAAGGCGGCGCTCAACAACAGCCGCCGACGCCGCCTCCCGCAAGCACGCAGCAGAAGCCGGAGGAAGGCGGGGTATCCATTTCCGTGGAGGTTCCCGTTGTCACGCTGGACGTGGTGGCCACGACGCAGCACGGGGATCTGATCACGGGCCTAAAGCGTGACAATTTCCGGGTACTGGAGGACGGGCAGCCGCAACCCATCTCTACCTTCGCGCCGAGCGACGCTCCTATCACCATCGTCATGCTCATGGAATTCAGCAGCCGCGGTTTTTACCAGTGGTTTGCCTATCAAGCGAAATACTGGGCGGACGCCTTCCTTCCCAATTTGCAGAAGAAGGACTGGGTCGCGCTGGTCACGTTTGACATGCAGCAGCACTTGGAAGTGGACTTCACGCAGAACAAGGATGAAGTGCGCGAAGCCATCTATCACCTGTACTTCCCTGGATTCAGCGAATCGAACGTGTTTGACTCGATTTTGTGGACAGCGGACCGGCTGAAAGATGTGAAGGGGAAAAAAGCCATTTTGTTGCTCGCCACCGGCGTGGACACATTTTCAAAGCATACTCTAGACCAAACCATGAAGCAGCTTCGGCAGACTGATGTCACCATTTTCTCGGTCGGCCTCGACAAGCCATATACCAATTTTCTGGATTCGCACGGCTCGACCGGTTCTCACCTGGGCTTTTTGCAAGGCGAGAACCAGCTCAAGACCTTCTCCCAGATGACCGGAGGCAACGCCTGGTTTCCGCAATTCGACGGGGAGATTCCCGACATTTTCCGCAGCGTGGCGGCCTTCCTGCGAAATCAATACAGCATCTCCTATACGCCGGCGAACCGGGCGCGCGACGGGAAATACAGGAAGTTGAAAGTGGAGCTGATCGGGCCGGACGGCGGCCCGCTCCCGGTGCTGGATCAAAAGGGGAAGAAGCTGAAGTATGTGGTGTTCGCGCGGGAAGGGTACGTGGCGCCTTCGGGCAATTAAGGTTAATGGAAATTCCCCGCAGAAGCTTAGGATTGAGAACGGGTTCGAGTCAATAACCGCGGACGAAATCGACACGGTTGAACATCTCGCGGCCAGCGAACCAGCGCTCGAGCAATTCTAGGAGCAAATCTGTTTCACGTTGCCACAAGCGGTCGCTGACCGCACTTGTGTGCGGAGTAATGAACAGATTGGGCGCTTTCCACAGGGCGCTCTCCGGCGGGAGGGGCTCTATCTTCGCGACATCAAGCGCGGCGCCTCCAAGCGCTCCAGTTTCGAGAGCGCGCGCGAGGGCGGCTTCGTCCAAAAGAGAGCCGCGCGCCACGTTAATTAGGCGCGCACCGGGCTTCATTTTCGCGAATTGTGGAGCAGCGATCATATGTTTTGTCTCGGGAGTTTCAGGCGCGGCGATCAGCACGTAATCCGCTTGCGGTAGAACTTCTTCGAGGCGTGAAGCTGGTACGATTTTTTCCGCGTGGGCGAGATCGCCCGTTCCCGAGCGCGTCACGCCCCAGACGCGCATGTCGAAAGCCTTTGCGCGGCGCGCCAGTTCCCGGCCGATAGAGCCGTATCCCACGATGAGCAGGATCTGACCGTTGAGCTCCGTGAGATGCTGCGGCTTGTCCCACAAATCCTGCTGCGACCAGTGCGAGCGGTCCTGGTAGCGGACGGAATCGGGAAAATTGCGGGCCAGCGCGAGCAGAAGTCCCATGGTGTGTTCGGCCATAGGCACGGAAAAAGCGCCGCTGGGATTGGTCACGAGAATTCCGGAATCGCGGAGCTCCGGGTACATCAACTGCGAGACGCCGGCGGCGGTCGAATGGAGCCATTTTAGTTTTTTCGCGTCCTGAAGTTGCTGCAGGCGCAAAGAGTAGCCCACGAAAATGTTCGTGTCGGGGAGTTCCGGTGGCAGCAGATCATAATCCGTCAAATGCAAAACGCGCATCTCCGGCCAGCGGCGGCGGATTGCTTCGGGCATCAGCGGCTTGGGCCGCCACTCGGTGAATGGGTGCCAGACGCAAATGACAAGTTTCGTTTCGGCGGGGGTTGTTCGCTTCATTGGAAGCTCAAGGCTACACTCGCAAGTCGTGGCCGGTCATGTCGGCGGGTTGCGGCTGGCCCAGCACACTCAACATCGTGGGCGCGATGTCGCGCAGAGAGCCTCCTGGCTTGAGCTGCAAACGATCGTCATCGGTGACGAGCACGAACGGCACGGGGTTAGTGGTGTGGTAGGTGTGAGGGCCGCCGGTTACGGGATCGATCATGGTCTCCGCGTTGCCGTGGTCGGCGGTGATGATCCAGACGCCGCCGCGCGGCTTCATCGCCTGGTAAATGCGTGCAAGGCCGGCGTCCACGGCTTCGACCGCCTTGATGGCCGCTTCCAGTTTTCCCGAGTGGCCGACCATGTCCGCGTTGGCGTAATTCATGATGATGGCGTCGAAATCGCCTTTCTCGATGGCGTTCACCACGGTGTCGGTGATTCCGGCCGCGGACATTTCGGGTTTCAGGTCGTAGGTAGCTACTTTGGGTGAGGGAACGAGGATACGTTCTTCGCCGGTAAAGGGTTTTTCCACGCCGCCGTTGAAAAAATATGTAACGTGCGCGTATTTTTCGGTTTCCGCACAACGCAAATTCTTGTAGTCAATTTCAACGAAGACCTGTCCCAGAATGTGCTCGAGTTTTTCCGGAGCGAGGACGTACTGCAACCAGGGCCAGGTTTTTTCGTACTGCGTCATGGCCACATAGAAAAGATCTTTCGGGCGTTTGGCATCCAGGAATTTATCGAACCCGGGCGCGGCCAGAGCGAGGGTCATCTGTCGGGCGCGGTCAGCGCGGAAGTTGTAGAAAATCACGGTGTCATCATCGCGGATCAGTCCTGCCGGAGCGGACGATGCACCGCTGCCCTTGGTGATTACGACGGGCTTCACGAACTCGTCGGTCACGCCTTGTTCGTAGCTGCGTTCGAGAGCGGCGACAGGATCGTCTGTGCGTATCTCCGCTTCGCCGTGAACGAGGGCACGATAGGCAAGCTCGACGCGCTCCCAACGGTTGTCGCGGTCCATCGCATAATACCGGCCCACAAGCGAGGCGATCTTGCCGACGCCCAGTTCGCGCATTTTCTGCTGAAGCTGGCGCACGTACCCGCGGCCGCTGTTGGGCGGCGTGTCGCGGCCGTCGAGAAAGCAATGAACAAAAACGTTTTCCATTTTTTGCTGCTTGGCCATTTCGAGGAGCGCGAAAAGGTGCTGGATGTGGGAGTGCACGCCGCCGTCGCTGAGCAGGCCGAGAAAATGCAATTGGCGCCTGCGGCCGCGCTCCATGGCCTGCTGGAAAAGCGGCACGTTTTGTAATTGTTTGGCGGCGATGAGCTGATCGATGCGCGTGATGTCCATGTGCACGATGCGCCCCGCGCCCATGTTCATATGGCCCACTTCGCTGTTGCCCATCTGGCCTTCCGGCAAGCCGACCCAGGGGCCGGAAGCGTGAATCAGCGTGTTGGGGAATTTTTTGAGCAGCGCGTCGTAGGCGGGCTTGCGCGCCAGGGCGATGGCGTTGCCTTTTGTTTCGGCGCGATAGCCCCAGCCATCGAGGACGGTCAGGACGATTGGTCTTGGTCGATTATTCATCATCGCTCAACGGAAATTATCGATTCACTATTCCTGGTTCAGTGGAGCGGCTTAAGTGGTGGACGGCTAGCGCCATAAAGGCTCCGCTCCTTCGAGATACTCTCGATCTCGAAAAACTTACCTAGAAATTCGTGGTCGATAGTCTGATTGTAACTGCCCTCTTCGTCTACGAGCCAAATGCAGTCCAGGCCGTCCTTCCGGCTGTAGTATCCGATCCGAAATCGCCTGCCAATTTCCTTTCTCCAAGGATTTCGCGGTGCAGCTTTCACGCGCACAACCGATCGAGGCGGAATCGGGGTTCGAAACGGATACTTCTTCGGTGGACGCGATGCGAACGGTTTACGCGCTCCTTTTTTCATCACATTTTTGCGAATTCGCGCAAGGCCGCGAGAAGCCATTCGACTTCTTCCGACGTGTTGTAGTGGACGAGACCGATGCGCAGCAGCCCGCCGCGCTGTTCGACGCCGAGTCGTTCCGTCAGGTTCAGCGCGTAGTAATTGCCGTCCCAGGTGAAGATGCCGCGATCGCCGAGGAATTTGGCGATGGCGGTGGGATTATGATCGCCGATTCGGACGGAAACCGTGGAGCAGCGCTCGCCGAAACGTTTGGGGTCGGTGATGCCGAAAAATTTCAAGCCGGGCGCTCGCAAGAGCCCCTCGATCAGGCGCGTGACGAGATTGCGTTCGTGTTGCATGGTCGCTCGATACGACGCGAGAAGCGCGCTGCGGCGGTCGCTGGCCGAAGGCTCGTGGCGGCGGCCAAGTTCGGCGAGATAGTTCACCGCCGCCTCGATTCCGGCGATCAATTCCTGCACCTGCGTGCCAGTTTCCCAGCGGTCGGGAAGGAGATCAGTGGCGGGGCGGACTTTGTAAGGCTTAAAACGCAGCAACTGTTCGCGCTTGCCGTAGAGCGTGCCCATGTGCGGGCCGAAGAATTTGTACGGGGAACAAACGAGAAAATCGCAGTCGAGCGCGCGCACATCAATCGGGCCGTGGGGCGCGTAATGGACGGCATCGATGAACATCAGCGCACCAGCGTCGTGCGCGAGCTTTGTGATCTCGGCGACGGGATTGATGGTGCCGACGGCGTTCGAAGCATAGCCGACGGCGACGAGCTTGGTCTTCGCGGTAATTTTTCGCTTGAGATCGTCGAGATCGAGGGTGCAGTCCGCTTCACGAATGTCCACCTGGTGAATGACGGCGCCTTTCTCTTCGAGCGCGCGCCAGGGCGAGACGTTGGCGTCATGGTCGAGCGTGGTCACCACGATTTCGTCGCCCGGCTTGAGTTCGCGGCCGATGGCGCGGGCCAGGGCAAACGTGATCGTGGTCATGTTCTGGCCGAAGATGACTTCGTCCTTTTCGCAATGGAAAAAATCGGCCATGGCCACACGGGCTGAGGCGATCATCGCGTCGTTGCGCTGGCTGGTGAGGAACGCGCCGCAGGTGTTGGCATTCGAACCGAGGAAATAATTCTGGACCGCGTCCATTACTTGCTTCGGCACCTGCGTTCCGGCGGGGCCGTCGAGAAATGCCGCGGGGTGCCCGTTCACTTTCAATTGAAGCGAGGGGAATTGCGCCCGCACCCAGGCGCTATCGAGCGGCTTAGCGGAAGTTTCCTGCATCACTGGTGTGCTCATGAGTTGTGTGTGCGGCAGAGTGGCAGCCGATTTCTCCGGACAGTAAGTCTCTCACAGAGCCGGCCCGGGTTAAAACGCTCTGAGGGGCGCGCGACTCGGGACAGAAGGCGTCGTGATACCATCGAAAAGATTGCAGTTCACTCATGCCGTGCTGGCGCCGGCTATCAAATCAAATGAGCGGCCGCAGAGCGGCCGGCTCCGCGCCGCGTTTCTCAATGAGGTGCATCGTGTCCGAACCGATTACGCCGACGGAGCGCACGCGTGTGGTGCGCGAGCCGCACCGCGGCGCGTACGACCGCGAATCGATTTACAAGGTTCTTGATGAGGGGTTCGTGTGCCACGTGGGGTTCGTGATGGAAGGCCAGCCCTATGTGATTCCGACGATGTTTGCGCGCGTGGGCGATGCGATTTATTTTCACGGCTCCGCGGCAAGCCGGATGCTGCGCGGAGCCGGCGGGGGCTTGCCGGTGTGCGTGACGGTGACGCTGGTGGATGGACTGGTTCTCGCGCGGTCGGTGTTCAATCACTCGATGAACTACCGCTCGGTGGTCGCGCTGGGCAAGGCCACGATTGTGGATGAACCGACAGAAAAATTGCAAGCGCTGCGCGGGTTCACC